>Ga0233380_1000120_pt1 | contig 44880 bp, 82 predicted proteins | sample ElkDunMinimDraft_9_FD_191541 | JGI IMG/M metagenome (GOLD analysis project Ga0233380, IMG submission 191541) | Fecal eukaryotic communites from dung pellets of Tule Elk in California, USA - Elk Dung F36 | ecosystem: Host-associated > Mammals > Digestive system > Large intestine > Fecal | place... | reverse complement strand
TGACAAGGTCGGAGAGCAGGTCGATGACTGGCAGAAGGGCTTCGACAAGCTGCTGATGCTGCAGAGCATCGAGGCCAAGACCCTAGGCATCACTTTGCCGAGCCCGGAGCACTTCTTCTCCATCGCGCTGCAGTCGTTCGCCGCGTCAATACCGATCCCGCTCAAGATACTAGTGGGCATGCAGACTGGCGAGCGCGCCAGCACCGAAGACGCCAAGGAATGGGCGCAGACCAACATGTCCCGCCGCTCTGGTCAGGTGATACCGACAGCCATGTCGCTAGTGAAGCGCTTGGAGCAGTTCCGAATCTTGCCTGAACGCGACTGGCATCTCGATTGGACCGATCTGACCGAAAGCTCGATGGCTGAGAAGATCGAACGCGCCGTGAAAATGGCCGACGCCAACCAGAAGATGAAGGACAGCGGCGAGATCGTGTTCACGCACGAAGAGATCCGCGCCACTGTCGATTACGAACCCTTGGCCGATGCGGAAAAGTACCGCGACGAGCCCACAGGGGACGATGAAGCCGCCGCGCTTGGCAAACTGCCCGCCGCCGACCCCACCGAATAATTCGGAGACAGACCAGTGAAAACCGTCCGCATTAACGTGCGCTCGGTCATGAACGCGGCCGCCGTGCGCAAAGAGAAGCGCAACGGCCGTGATCTCGTGATCGTGCCAAGCGCTACCCTGCCAGATGATGTTGTGATGAACGGCATCAAATACCCGGCTGCCGAAATCGAGGCGTCGTTCATGACCCTCAATCGCAGCCCGGCGCCGCTTGGCCATCCCATCATCAACGGCAAGTTCGTTTCGGCCCGTGATCCCGAAGGCATCAACGTCGGGTACATCGGGGCATGGAATGAGAACGTCCGCCGCAAGGATGGCCGGGTCTACCTGGACAAGGTGATCGACGTCGAAGTTGCCAACCGCAGCGAAGGCGGCAAGGCCGTTCTCGAAGCGATCGCCAAGGGCCTGCCCATCCACACCTCCACCGGCCTTGTTGCCAAACTGGAAGCCGTCAACGGCGCCACTGATCATAAGCACCTCGCTCGCAGCATCATCTTCGACCACGACGCCATTCTTCTGAACGAGGACGGCGCGGCCACCCCTGAACAGGGCGTCGGCATGCTGGTCAATGCCGCCGGCCAGGATGAAGAAATCGAGGTCATCAATTCGGCTCTCAGCGAGGCGGATCGTGATCTGGATTGGGCAGTGGATTCACTCGCCCGAGCGCTGGAGAAGCGCGAACGAGCTCCCATGCTGGAGCGCCTGAAATCCGCGATTATCGATGCTTTCCAAGGCACCGGGCGGGAACCCTCTCTCAACACGAAGGAAAACGACATGACTGTTACGAAAGAACAGTTCGATGCGCTTTCCGCAGAGGTCAAGACCCTCTCGGAAGGCATCGGCAACACGATCACGGAAGCCGTCAACGCCGCAGTGAAGCCCCTGACCGACAACCTCGCGACCCTGCAGGCCAATCAGAAGGCCAAGGACGACGAGGAACTGGCCGGCCTGGTCAATGCCATCGTCAAGGCGAACCTGCTCGATGAGCCGGTGGCCAAGGAACTGACCCTAAACGCCGCCCGCGCGCTCGCCGCCAAGGCAAAGCCGGGCAAGGCCGCTGTGCTGAACGGCGCCGCAGCAATCACCAATGGCGCTGACGACGATTTCGCCGGCATCGACCTCAACGCTGGCATGGAGGCCAAGTAAATGGCTGGAAACGTCATCTATCGCGGCCCGGTCACTTCTGGCTGGCAGCCGCGCACCTCGAACAAGCCCGTCGCTGGCGCCTATCTTCCCGGCACGTTTGTCGAAGAAACCGCCTCGGGCCTGACCCAGCTCACCACGGCGCTGGCCAAGCTGCCCATGATCCTCGGCAATCTCGACTTCAAGGATCAGGGCATCAACACGGCGTATGCCTCTGGTGACACCGGCATCGCCTATCATCTCGAACCTGGCCAGATCTACCAGGCCCGCGTTGCTGCTGCGACCTACGCCAAGGATGCCCCGCTGACCATCGGTGCTTCCGGCCGGCTGACGGCCGCAACCGCAGCCACCCCCGTTGTTGCCTTCTTCTCGGACGTTCCCGGCTCCAAGTCGGCGGGCGATCTGGTAGATGTCATCATCGCCAATTCCTACACCGTCCCGGCCGCATAAGGAGAACCGATATGCTGCGTTTCACTACCGAACAGCAGGCGTTCATTCTCGGCAATCGCCGGGATTTCAACGCCCGCCAGACACAGCTTGCCGAACTGCATGGGTCAACCATGCTTGGCAATGCCCTGCCACTCCCCAAGGACGTTTGGGGCACTTGGGACCGCGAAGGCATTGAAGTGCAGCGCGAAGTTCTCTCGGTCTTCAACGACCTTGCGGCTTCCGTCTCCACTCCAATGCCAATCGGCAAGCTGGTGCACCACTTCCAGACCATTTCCGACAGCGGCAATGTCAACGTTTCGCTCGACGGTCGCTCGAAGGCTCGCACCGACCAGCCGGTCTATGAGTACCACGGCACGCCGCTGCCGATCCTTGACAGCACGTTCAGCTATGGCTGGCGTCAGGTGGAGGCAGCTCGCTCCGAGGGCTTCCAGCTCGACTCCGCTGGTCGCAGCAATGCCATGTTCAAGGTGGCAAACGCTCTGGAAATGCAGGCGCTCGACGGCAACGCATCCATCGTAGTGGGCGGAAACGTTCTCTACGGCCTGCGCAACCACCCCAAGCGCGCCACCCGCACCACGGGCCAGGCGCTCAATGGCGCAACCGGCGCGCAGTGGCTCGCGGAAGTCACTGCCACGATCAAGCTGCTGCATGCCAAGGGCTTCAAGGTTCCGGTCACGCTCTACGTGAACTGGTCCGACTGGTACTATGCCCAGAACACAGACTTCTCGGCATCCTACCCGAACAAGACCATTGCGCAGCGCATCCTCGAAAGCGGCGGCATTGCCCAGATCGTGCCGGCCGACAAGGTGGCAGCCAGCCAGATCATCGCTCTGGTGAAGAACCGTCGCACTGTCCAGGTGCTCAACGGCATGCCTCTGACCACCCGCGCTCAGTTCCGCGCCAATCCCGAGGACGAATACAACTTCGTCACCATGGCTGCCGCTGCCGTCGAAATCAAATTCGACGCCAACGACAACGCGGGCCTCGCGGTCTCCACCATCTGATCCTGAAACTCAGCGGGCCGGGAAACTGGCCTGCTCCATTCCCCCGAAAGGACCGGACCAATGAAACTCAAAGTGACCCAGAAAGGCGTTTTTGACGCCAAGGGCGAAGAAATCGAAGTCGGCAAGACCCTCACCGTTGATGGTGACCAAGTGCCTGCATGGCTCGTCAACAAGGCTGTGCCACTCGACGGCGAAACCGATGACGACAAGGGTTATGAAGGCATGAAGCGCGATGCGCTCGATGCTCTGGCCAAGGAACGCGGCGTCGATATCTCCGAAGCCAAGAACAAGGGCGACGTCATCGCGGCCCTTCAACTTGCTGACGAAGCGCCCAAGACCGAATAGTTTCGGAGGCCAAAATGGCAGGTTACGGCGACGATGATGCATTTGCGGGCTGGTTGACGGCGAACGGTTACTCGCTGCCGACCGGTGCCGCCGTGCCTGCTGTTCTGCGCCAGCGCGGCGCTCTGTATGTCGATGGCACCTATGGCACCCGCTTTGTCGGCGTTCGTGCCGGCGGCTATGCCCAGGAACGCGAGTGGCCCCGCAGCGGCGCTGCTGTGATGGGCGGGACGGTGCCCGATGATGTCGTGCCGCTCGCCGTCATCCACGCCAGCTATGAGGCCGCGCTTCAGGAAGCCCGCGAGCCGGAAAGCCTGTCCATCATCGGATCGGCCGCCGAGCGCGTGAAGCGCGAAAAGGTCGAGGGCGCCGTTGAGGTCGAATATCAGGCCGCATCGGCGGGTGAATTCGCCGCATCGCTGTTGCCGGTTATGACCGCAGTGGAAGGGCTGATTGCCCCGTTCCTCCGCGTCGATGTGACGGGTTCTGGCATTGGGCTTTGGAGCGTTGGCCGGTAATGGCGAAGCGCTTCGACTATGGCAAAATGCAGGGCACGGCCAAGCGCCTGCTCAATCGGTTCAACCAAGGCGTCATAGAACTGCATCGCACCACGGCCGGCACGCCCATAAACGAATGGACGCCAGGCGAGGATATCACCGTCACTTACACGCTCGACGCCACGGCCGCGGCTGTGACTGTCGATCAAGCCAATGCGAAATACATCGATGGAACGGTGATCACGACTGCCGATCTGGTGGTCACCTGCGCAGTGCCTTCCATCGTCCCGGCCATGACCGACACTCTGACAATCGACGGGGTGGCCAAGACCATCAAGAAGATCGTGCAGCTGCCATCAGCTGGGGTGCCCGTGGCCTTCAAGATATTCGTGCAGGGCTGACATGGCGAAACCATCCAATCGCAGCCGCATAGAGCAGCTGACCAAGGAATGGGAGCCGGTCGTAAAGGCGTCCTTCTTGGATGCTGTGCGAGACATCACAAAGCGCGCCGAGCTGGGGCAGATCGTCGCCCGCCTTGAGCGTGGTGACATTGCAGGCGCTATCGAAGCCGTCCATCTCGACCCTGCCACGTTTCGCACGCTGGAGGACGCGATTTCCGCAGCCTTCAAAGCAGGCGGTAATTCGCAGATCACCTCGTTGCCGAAGCTGAAGAACCCCGCAGGCGGCGAATTTGTCGTACGGTTCGACGCTCGCAACCTGCGAGCTGAACAATGGTTGCGGGAGCATAGCTCCACTCTGATCACGCGCATCGGCAACGATCAGCAAGAGTCCATCCGCCGCATCCTGACCGAAGGGATGATTGCGGGGAGGAACCCCCGCGAGACAGCACTTGAGATGATCGGGCGCGTCAACCGCGTCACTGGTCGCCGTGAGGGCGGCATCATCGGCCTTAGCAGCCCCCAGGCGGAATATGTTAGAACAGCTCGTGAGGAACTTTCGGGCGGCATACAGACCGAGTTGTCGAACTACCTTTCGCGCAAGCGCAGAGACCGTAGATTTGATAGCTACGTGAATAGAGCCCTCAAGGAGGGGACGCCGATCCCGCAGGACATCATCAACAAGATGGTGGGGCGCTACTCAGACCGTTTGCTTGAACTCAGGGCCGAGACCATCGCTCGCACAGAAACGATGGCTGCGCTCAACGAGTCCAGCCTGCATGCTATGAACCAAGCCGTAGAGAGCGGGGCGGTGAACGCCGACACAGTCACTAAGACTTGGCACACGGCTCGCGACCCTCGCGTGCGCGACAGCCACGCCGCCCAAGACCGGGAGGCGGTCGGCCTAAATGCGACATTCTCCAACGGTCTGGCCTATCCCGGTGATCCCAATGGTAGCCCGATGGAAACGGCGAACTGCCGGTGCTGGCAGGAGGTTCGTATCGACTTCACCGCTGGCCTGATCGAGGAAGAATTGGCTCTGGCAGGGCTGGCCTGATGGCACAGAAGTCATTCTCGGCAGCCGTTAGCGAATGGGTTGCTGTCTCAGAGCGCCGCATGGAAGTGGTGTTTAAGGAGTCCGCGCAGGACGTCATCTCGGAAATGCAGGAGGTCGGCCCCTCTGTCGCCAACCCCGATAGTTCTGGGACCGGCAATATGCCAGTCGATACCGGCTTCCTGCGCGCTTCGCTTCAGGCATCTATCAATACCCCAGCATCGGGGATGGAGTTCCGGGAGCCGCTATCGAAGGATGCAAAGTACGACCCGAGCCCGGTTGCCTTGGTGATAGCAGGCGCAAAGCTCGGCGATGCAATCTATGCCACCTATGCGGCTGCCTACGCTCCGCAAATGGAGGCGAAATATGGTTTTGTCAGGTTGTCGGCCCAGAACTGGCAGACCATCGTCAATAAGCGGGCGGCAATCGTAAAGCGCCGCGTTACCGCTGCTCTGGCTGCGGCTCAGGCTCGTCAGTAGCTTCTTGGCTGAGTAGTGCCAGCTTGAATGCCAGCAGCACCTGCCTTGCACCGCGCAGCGCATTATCGGCCAGCGGCGTCGTGCCGGAAGCATCGCCAAGCGCATCGAGCGCCACGCCCAGGCGGGCTTCGGCTTGCTGCTCAGTGATGGGTTTATCGTCGGCCATACGGGAGTTCTAGCGCATGCCGTCGATTGAAACCAGCATCTGGCTCGCACTCAAGGCCCGTGTATCCACGCTGGTGCTGAGCCCCGCGCTGCAGGTCGCGTACCCCAAGGAGGCCTTCACGCCGCCTCAGTCGGGCAACCCGGTAAAGCTCCAGCCGTATCTCGAAATCCGGCATCTGCCCAATGCCAACCAGCGGGCTTTCATCGGCCACGACGAGCCGCACATATGGCGCGGCATCCTGCAGGTCACGCTGAAATACCCGGTGGCAACTGCAAGCACACAGATCGGCATAGCCGAGGCCACGCAGCAGGAAATCGCCGGCCAGATCGCGGCGCACTTCCCGGCCGGGCTACAGATGCCTCATAGCATCCTCACCGCTCACGTGGAGAAGGCGCCTGATGTGGCGCAGTCCTTCCGCGACGGTGCCGACCCTTACTGGCAGACGCCAGTTTCCATTCGCTACTGGTGCGAAGCCTAAACCAGCCTCAACCTCTCAGGAGACTACTATGAGCCAGTCCTTCCCGGTCGCAGGCCGGAAAATCTATATGCATGCCGATGTGCTTGTGCCGCCCACCGATGGGCTGTTCGACGCCGCCGACTTCCCCGCTCTGACGGACGAGGACTGGGGCGCCATCGGCAAGTGGAAAACGATGGGCACGCTCGGCGGCGAGCAGGCCACCATCACGAGCACCTATATCAACGAAGAATATGACGACGTGCAGATGGGGACCAAGAACCCAGGCGTCATGTCCAACACCTTCGGCGTGGTCCCTGCCGATCCCGGCCAGATCGCGCTTTACGCAGCAGCTGGCGATCGCCGTCTGCGGGCGTTCCTGGTGGAATTCCCAGACGCGCCTGTCGGCGTGGCGGCCCATGGCACAATTCGCTTGTTTGCGGCCTATGTGAAGGAGCCCGTCGAGCAGGGCGGGGAGGCCAATACTCCCGGCGACATGAGTGTCGAATTCGTCAAGTTCAAGAACACCGTGCGCGTGCCGGCCGCAGCTACTGGCGGGCCCGTTGCGGCTGGATCGGGGACCTAACCGCATGGATATTTCCAACCTCAAGCGTTCCATTGCCGTTGTCGAGTCCGGGGACTGGGTCGACGGCATCCCGCAGATGGGTGAACTGCGACTTCGCGTGAAAGGGCTTAACAGCGCCCAGTACAAAGCGATCTTCTCCCGCAAGCAGCGCGCCGTTCCCAAGGATCAGCGAGAGCGCGACGGATCGGTCAAGGACGATGTGCTGCACGTCATCCGTGGCGAGGCACTGCACGAAGCCATCCTGCTTGATTGGGACGGCCTCACTAGCGCGGGCGCTCCTGTGCCGTTCGATTCCGACCAAGCCCTGATCTGGCTTACCGATCCCGAGTTTGAAGATTTCCAGTTCGCCGTGCTGTACGCTGCTGGCGTGGTCGGCAAGGACCGCGAAGTCACCGGGTCCGCACTCGCAAAAAACTCCAAAGCGCCGTCCGCTGGCAAATAGCGTACGGCGCCGCCTATGCGGAGGCCGCCGAGGCGGGGGAGGACATTCCCCCGGACATGTGGCCTCCCGATATGCTCCCTGGCGCTGACGAGTATCTATCAGCGTTCTGGGAGCTATCCACAGACCGTCAGATCGGTATGCAGGCCGGGCCAATACCGTTTTCAGCAATCGATCGATGGGCAGAGCGAGCTGGCATCCGCGATGCTGAGGAATACGCCAGCCTCACCGAGTGCATTAGGGCGATGGATGCCGAATGGATGGGGCAGGGCACAGCGCCCGAACCAAGGGCACCAAAGACGAGCCCTCGGTTGATGTCCCCGGAACTATTCGATGCACTGTTCTAGCGGAGGGCGGTTTCCGTCTCAGGGATCGGATAAAGGCCGCTGGCGAGAATGGCACGATAGCCCGGGCGTCCGGTCAACTCAGCCTCACTGGCCAAGGGAACGTCGAGCGCCCATTCGCCGTCACTCATGCGATACTTGCATTCGTAATGCACTGAATGGGGACGGGCTCCGGGAACGCCCCATTCTGCATCGATAGCGGCACCCTGGCCGGCCACCGAGGCAGATAGCCGCCGATAGACATTTTTCTCGATCTCGTACTCGGGCTGCATCAAGAGTTCGCAAACGGTGACGGCCGGGTCATCGAACTGTTGCGCGCTCGCCCAGGCGGTCGCTACCAAAACCAAAAGAAAAGCCAACAAAGCCCGCATCGTCACCTCCACCAGAGGCGGCGAAAACTATGTCATGCCACAAGGAAACGCAAATGACCGATATTGCCAGCCTTGGGCTAGAAATCCGTTCTGACGGCGTAGTCGTGGCGACAGACCGTCTGGGCAAGTTCCGCCACGAAGCCGGGCTGGCTGAATCGGCCGCTGGCAGCCTGAAGCGGCTTGCAACGATGGGCCTTGCGGCTGTTGCCGCCGGCTTTGCTGCATTTGGAATCGGCATCCACGGCGCGGTGAAGCGCATGGAGGAAATGCGTAAGCTGACGGCCCAGGTCGATCAAGCGCTCAAGAATAGCGGAAACAGCGCGCGCACGTCCGCCGGTGAAATAGAGGCGTGGGCGGATAAGCTCGAAGCTCGCACGGGCCGCGCTGCCGAAGAGATCATGAGCGTATCGGCAAACCTTGCATCTTTCGGTTTTAGCCGACAGGCGTTCTTTCGATCGCTCGCACTCGCTGACGACATGTCGGCCGCATGGGGCGGCGACCTAAAACAGAATTTGGAAGGTCTCGCACGCGCTCTTGCTGAGCCCGAAAAGGGCTTGGCGATGCTCACCAAGCGCGGGATCACCTTCACCGAAGAGCAGAAGAAGATGATTGCCGGGTTCATCCAGGCGAATGATCTAGCCGGCGCACAGGGCGTCGTATTTGACGCGCTGGAAGCTCAGGTGGCAGGCGTCGCGGAAGCCGGGTTTAACGGTCTTGAGCGCGCCATGCGCAGGGCGTCAAAAGCATGGGAAGATGCTTTTGAGGATTTGGTGCGAGGGGACGGCAAGGCAGGCGATCTGCGCGACACACTCGTCACTCTTGCGGAAACGGTTTCGTCACCCGAGTTCATTTCGGCGGTCATGGGCTTTGGCGGTTTCATCGTGCAGGCGGTCGATCTGGCAGCGAAGGCGATCATTGCCCTTTGGGGGAAGATCCAAGAGTTCCTAAACTGGCTCAGTGCGCGTCAGCCGGCAAATATGGCGCAAGATGATATCGCCTCGCAGTTGGCCACAGAGCGCGCCAACCTCGCCAAGGCGCTGGCGCCCGGAAACGGGATGGGCGGCGTATTCGGCGATGCAACGCCTCGCATGATCCTGGGCCTGAAGGACCGAATAGCCGCGTTGGAATCGGAGGTTGCCAAGCGCACCGACCCGACCAAGGTTGACGTGAATGGCATCGTTGGCGGCTTGGGACAAACTCACGATAGCCCTGAAGCTATGTGGCGCGCTCTCTCGCCCGGTACGATGGGCGGCCAAGATGTCTTCAACCCCTACGAGGGAATGAACCTGGGCGGTTCTAGCGACAAGGCTGCGGAAAAGGCCCGCAAGGCCTATGCGGACCTTACCCGCGGCGCCCAAGAGTTCATCGCAGCGCAAGGCTTGGAGGCCCAAGCTCTCGGAATGACCGAGCAGGCCGCCAATCGCCTCCGCTACGAGCAGGAGCTTCTGAACAAGGCGGCCAACGACAACATCAAGCTCAGCCCGACGCAGCGGCAGGAGCTGTCTGCGCTGGCCGAGGAAATGGCCGCAGTGGAGGAACGCACGCGCTCCCTTACCGAATGGTACAACATCGGCAAGAGCGCGTTCGGCTCCTTCATGTCGGACTTCAAGCGCGATCTGATGAGCGGGACGAGCCTGTGGGAGAGCTTCGGCAACGCTGCAGGCAAGGCGCTCGACTCCATCGCTGACCGCGCCATGGCGATGGCTGCAAACGGCCTTTTCGATATGATCTTCGGCGCTGTGATGGGCGGGATCAGTGGGGGCATGGGTGGTGGAGGCTGGGGCGTTGCCGGCGGCTTCGGGCGCCCTGGCATCTTCGGCATTCCCGGCATGGCCGATGGCGGCACTGTCGGTCGTGGTGGCTTGTCTTGGGTAGGCGAACGTGGCCCCGAGCTGCTTCGCCTGCCCACAGGCGCCCAGGTCATCCCGAACGGCCCGTCGATGGCCATGGCGGCGAATAGCAACGGCGGCGGTGACATCTACATCACCAACCAGATCAACGTCCCTCCCGGCACAAGCCCTGAGACTGCGCCTGCAATCGCTCGTGAGGTCGCCAAGGAACTGCGCAAGCAGCTACCCGACGCAATGAACGCCCGTGACCGCAACCCGCATAGGAGGGCTGGCTGATGGCCCTCGCCACCACGCTCTCGGTTGCGGACTTCTACGACCGCTTTAGGGTGCAGGATGTTTCGTTCGTGCAGGGCTTCCAGCAGCAGCGCTCCCTGACCGGTGGCGGGGAAACTCGCTATGCCGACCGAGCGCCGTCACTTTGGAAGGCTGAAATCACCACCATCCCGATGCTCAACGCCGAAGCCGAAGGCATCATGGCGCTGATCAATTCGCGGGCGGGCGGGCTCAAAACAGTGCTGCTCTACAACAGCAAGCTGCCGTACCCCGCCACCGACCCCAAGGGCCTCATCATCGGCACCACGGTGCCAAAGCTGGGCGTTATCACCGACCGGCTGCATGTGGCCTTCACGGGCTTCCCTGCGGGCTATGTGATCCCGCTCGGCACGTACTTTTCGATCCTGTTCGATGCTAGCCGCTATTACTTGGGCCAGTTCGTTGAGGCCAAGACCGCCAACCCGATCACCGGCACAGTTGGTGCCACTGAGATTTGGCCGCCTCTGCCCGCTTCGATTAGCGGGACGCCGGACATCGTGATCAAGAAGTCGCCGGCCAAGTTCCGCATTGTGCCTGGCTCGGCCTATCCCGCCAAAGAGGGCGGGCTTTATTCGACTATCAAGTTCAGCGCTGAACAGACATACGGGCGCGGCTGATGGGGTACGACATCGACACCATCACCGCTCTGGAGAGCGGGGCTATTGTCGTGCGCGACATCCTGACCGTTCAGGGCAAGACCATGGGCGGCTCTGCCGCAGAATGGTCCTACTGGACGGGCGAGGACAATGTGGCGGTCAACGTCCTGTCGCTGGGCGAAACGACGCCTATCAGCCGCAATGCGGTCGGGGGAGGCACGCTGCTCGACGTGCCCCCGATCGTTGACGCCATCGGGATCGAGGCGCGCTCCGTTTCCTTCGGGCTCGACCATATCAGCGATGCCGTCGGTTCGCCGATGGACATGGTCTATGGGGCCAATGTCCGGGTGGCGCGTGTCGAGCTGCACCGAGCCTTGTTTGATCCGGCAACGTGGAATCTCGTTTCAACGCCGCACTTGCTGTTTGCTGGCCGCGTGGATGGCGCATCGGTCAATGACGCTGCAGCGGGCGGGGAGGGCGGTCTGTCCCTCGATGCGGTCGGCAGCGCCATCGATCTGACCAAAACCAACCCGGCGATGGAAAGCGACGAACAGCAGCGGCTGCGCAGTGCTGACCGCTTCCGGCGCCATGGCGATACCGCCGCTCAAGTGCAAACGTTTTGGGGGCAGGCGAAAAGCTAATGGACCCGATTACTGCCTTCCTCATCAATCTGATCATCACTGTTGTCCTCTCCGTCGCGTCGACCTTGCTCAAGCAGGCGTTCGCGCCAAAGCAGGACAAGCGCACCGGTTCACGCGGATCTGCCCAGGTCGGCGGCAAGGTGCCGCAATACTTCCTCGTGGGCACCGTGGGCGAAGCGGGCAAGCTCGAATATCAGAACGCCTGGGGCAATGATGGCGAGGTTCCGAACGCCTACCTGACCAACGTCCATTCCTTCGGTGATCTGCCCGTTGCTGGCATGGTCGGGCTGTTCGTCAATGGCGTGCGCGTGACGCTCTCCGAGACCGGCGCAGTCCCGCAGGGCTATCCAGTCCCGGAATACAGCGGCAACCTGTGGTGGAAGTTTTTCAGCGGGGCCCAGACCGCCGCCGACAGCTATCTGGTCGACAAGTTCGGTGGCGATGCCGATCGCGCATGGGCCAGTGACATGGTGGGACGCGGCGTGCCGTACCTCATCACCACGGCCCTATGGTCGGAAACCCTGTGGACGGGCTTCCCCAGCTTTATGGGGGAGTTCCAGGGCATCAAGCTCTATGACCCCCGCAAGGATACGACGGCGGGTGGCAGTGGCTCGCAGCGATGGGATGACCCGTCGACCTGGGCGTTCTCCGACAACAGCATGGTCATCGTCTATAACATCGAGCGCGGCATCTCTTACGATGGCGCCAAGGTGTGGGGTGGCTCGGCCACGGCCGCGCAGATGCCCTATGATGTCTGGGCAACCGCGATGGACGCCTGCGATGAGGCTGTGTCGCTCGAAGCCGGCGGGACGGAGAAGCGTTTCCGCGCTGGCCGTCGCATCAGCCTCAATGAGCGGCCGGCCGATGTCATCAAGGAATTCCTGATCGGGGCCAATGCTCGCATCAGCCACGCGGCCGATGGCACTATCTATGTGCTGGTCGGCGTTCCCGATGAGGCTGATGGCGCTTTCACCGATGCCGACGTTCTCGGGTCTGAGCCTTTGGGCTCGATCCCGTTTCCGAACCTCGACAGCATCATCAACGGCGCCACGGCCACCTATCGCGAGCCCTCGCAGGCTTGGGAAGACAAGGAAACCGCGCCCTACTATCGCAGCGACCTTGAGGCGGAAGATGACGGTCGGCGCCAGGTTGAAGGCCTCGACCTAGGCACGACGTTCTCCGGAACGCAGGCGCAGCGCGTCATCAAGGCTGTCATTGAGGAAGGCCGCCGGTTCATCACGCATGTGGTGGCGTTGCCACCTGAGTTTGCCCAGTTCAGGCCACTTCAGGTGCTGGCGTGGACATCTGCGCGCAAAGACTACTCGGCCAAAATGTTCCTCATCACGGCCCGCACGCTGACGCCCTGGGGGCAGGTGGTGTTCGGGCTGCAGGAGATCGACCCGGCAGACCACAACTGGACGCCCAGCACCGACGAGCAGCCGCTGAGCTTTGCGCCAGTGGTGACCAATCGCCCGGCGCCGCAAGAGGTGTCGGGCTTCTACGTCGAGCCCGCCGTGGTGGTGGACAGCACCGGGGCAGGGCGCAGACCCGCGATTGATGCTTTTTGGTCAGCGGCATCCGTGGGCGTCGACGTTCGCGCCGTGCGCATCACCATTCGCCTTGAGGCCGATGAAAGCCTCGTCTGGGAAGGTGAAGCACCCCGCCCAGAACTTGGCGGGGCGCGGCTGACTGAAGGTCTCCTGCCGAACGAGGATTACGAAGTCCAGATCCAGTACGTGCCCAACTCTGGGCGCATCACGGTCGAAAGCTCGTGGCTGCCGGTGACGACGCCCAACGTCAAGCTCGGCCCTCTCGATGTCGTCTATGGCGATATCGATCTGGATGAGTTGGGGTCTCAGGTCGAAGGCTATTTCGACTGGATGGGCAAGAGCATCCGCGAGCTGGCGGAACAGGCGCAGGCCCAGGCACTGATCACTGGCGATCAGGAACTCGCCAACGCCATGCAGTTCGATGAAATGCGGCGCAGCCTGTCTGTGGTCACTGGCGATCTGTCTGCATCGTTCGATGAAACCATCACCACGGCGATCGTGCCCATGCAGGGCGAACTGGTGGCAATTGCCGACTCGCTAACTGAGCTTTCGGCGGCCGATGCTGGGGACGTGTCCTCCGCGCGCATTCGGTTCTCCGCAATGACAGGCCCGGCGGGCTATGGCCGTATCGGCATCGAGACGCGGTTCGACAACGGCAACCCCGACGACTATCGCCTGGCCGGCAGCTATTGGGACACACCAAATGACCCCGACCTCCCAACTCGCAGAGTGGAGATCGCGGAGCAGTTTGTCATTGCCAATAGCCCCGCTTCGGCGGCGTTCCAGCCCTTCATTTTTGAAGGCGGAAACCTTCGCGTTGCCAATGCGTTCGTTGGAACCGCATCAATTCAGGATGCGGCAATTACGAGCGCCAAAATCGGGACAGCCCAGATCACCAGCGCCAAAATCGCGGATGGTCAGATCACCAATGCCAAGATCGCAGATGCGCAGATTACCACGGCAAAGATTGGTACAGCGCAGATCGACACGCTTCGGCTTGCTGATGGAGCGGTGACCGTCAGCCTGTCGGATAGCGCGCCAGACGGCAACGTAGCGTCTGGGACGCCCATAAACGCACAGGTTGTTTTCTCGAGCTATGTGAGCGGGTCAATACTGGTCTCTGCTCAGGTAAATTTGCCGCCGCAATCTTACTTCGATGGCGGCCCCCTCATGAAGTTGTTCCTCTATAGAAACGGCGTCGTGGTTCGCGAGCGCGAGGTGCCCTACGTTCGTGAAGGAGACAATTACATTATTGGGCAAGGTTACATGGAATTTAGCTATGTCGATATTCCTGCTTCTGCTGGTTCCTACACATACTTGCTAAGGCTCCAGATAATATCTTCCGGTGTATTGACAAAGTCTTTTAGCAGTTTTCGGATTGTAGGGGCTTACTCAAAGAAATGATCCGGTTTACCAAATTTGATCCTCTGTCGGGCAGGGTAATTTCGTTCGCGTCAAGCTCCGATGCTGAACTGGTATGGGATCAGCTTGCCATAGGCCAAGGCTTCGTTGACGGCTGGAAAGATGCGGGCTGGCAGTCTTTTGGCGATGAGGGATTCGTGCGTGACGAGGATGGCTTCCTCAGAACGCAGGACTGGCTGGATCGCCATTGGCCGACACCGGCCTAAAGCAGGCAATTGTCTAAAGCACACTAAGCACGCCCGGCCATCGAGCCGGGTTTTTTCTATTGGAGCATTCATGCCCGCTCAATCCGACTACGTGTCCGGCACGATCACCCTGACCAATGGCGAAATTGACTTCACCGGCGCCGGCACTGGCTGGCTGCTGGCCAAGTTCAAAGAGGGTGACACGATCATCGATATTACCGGCGCCACCGAATTTATGGGCGTGGTCGCGACGATCGACGCCAACGGGGCAGGGACGCTCACCAAGCCTTGGGAAGGCCCTGACCTTGTCGATGTAGCCTATCGCATGCGCTACCAGCCAGACGGGGCTCGCGTGTCGGCACAGGCGCGAAATCTGATCGAGTTGCTGGGCAACGGAAATCTGCAGGCGGTCGCGGGGCTGTCTGGCTCCGCCAACCGGGTGCTGATGTTCACCGGACCCGGCACGATGACCACGGTTCCGAAGGCCGAATTGGTGTCTGGCGTTGCCTACGATGTGCAGGTCGATTTGCTTGCCGACCGCGCAGCCTACAATGGTCAGGCTGAAGGCTTCAGTGTTCTGGTGTCCAACGTCGGCGACGGTCGCGCTGCTGTTTATGCCAAGGCGTCGGCTACCTCTGGCGACTGGTCTGACCCTGCCTATGTGACCGGGCCGGCTATTACACTCGACATCACCGAAGTCGATGAAGTGCCTTATGGCACCGCGCCAGACGTGACGCTCACGCCCGTTGCTGGCGGCTATAATCTGGCTTTCGAAATTCCGCGGGGCATGCTGATCGAGCCCGGCACCACGACTACGCTGGCGCCTGGCCTGCCTGCCGCCGTGACGTTCGTTCCTGTCACTGGTGGCTATCGGCTGGACCTTGCCATTCCCGCGGGCGAAGGCTTCTCCGCCGAGGGCGACTATTCCGCAGGCACCGCCTATGCAAAAGGCGACGTGGTCCAGCGGCTGGGCTCGTCGTGGATCGCCAAAGAAGCCACCACCGGCAACGCGCCGCCAGTGCTGCCAACCACCAGCAATACCTGGTGGCAGCTCGTCGCCGCCAAGGGTACGGACGGCACGGGAACCGGCGACGTTGTCGGCCCGGCTTCTGCAACTGATGGTCGGCTGGCGGCTGCGGACGGCACCAGCGGAAAGCTGATCAAATATCTCACCGCTGCCCAAGCCACGGCCACGCTCAACGCGGTAGTGGGTGACTCGGGTTCGGGTGGAACCAAGGGCCTTGTGCCTGCTCCAGCTTCCGGCGATGCGGCGGCCAGCAAGTTCCTCAAAGCAGATGGGACTTGGGCAACCGCAGGACTACCAGCAACATCGCAGGCCGAACAGGAGGCGGCTACCAGTGTCACCGTTGCCGTCACGCCAGGTCGGCAGCACCAGCACCCCAGCGCGGCGAAGGTTTGGGGGCGGGCGCTTTATAGCGGCGGCGTACCCAGTTTGGTTGGAGGTTATAATATTGCCAGCATTACGGACATTGGTGTGGGGCAGCTCCTCTTCAGTTTTTCAACATCCTTTTCGTCACCCAGTTATGCCGTCACGATGGGGAGCCAAGACAGCGCAAACAACAATTCCAGCAACAGTCATGGCTCGCCGACTACTGGAAATGTTCAGGCCAACCATTTTGAGAGTGGATCGACCCTGACCGATCCGCAGAATATGTCCATTTCGTGCTTTGGAGACCAATAAGGTGAAGCCTGAAATTCAGCACATAGCCATCAGCCAGCCCGATGGCAGCCTTGCCATCATGCAGTTTGTCACGAAGGGACATCTGGACGCCGTAGGCACCATATTCGAGCGTGACGCAACGGACGAAGCCGTTGCGGAGGAAATCGCCAAGGCAGGGCTTAGCCCCGTCTCGTGGCGGCGGATCGACGCGGTCGATATTCCAGCCGATCGGCAATTTCGCGCTGCGTGGCGGGATAATGGCCAGATCGATATCGACATGCCTACGGCTCGCGACATTCATCGCGATCGGCTCCGAGAGATGCGTGCGCCGAGGCTCAGGGTGCTTGATATCGAATATCAGCGAGCAGACGAAGCGGGTGATGACGCCAGAAAGGCCGAAATCGCCGTTCTCAAACAGGCGCTTCGCGATGTTACAACCGATCCAGCGATTGATATGGCCGAGACACCAGACATTTTGGTGGATGCTATCCCTGCGGCGCTTGTCGAAGGATAACGCCAGGCGTCCAGTTCCAGAGTGGAGTCCAGTCGAAGAGACTTTAGCCGGGAAGTTGCTCCGCGGGTTCGGGTATTCCTCCGCGCCCCATCCGCCTCTCCAGCCAGTTGCTTTTGCGCAACCACGCCCGCAGGTTCGTTATGGGTTCATCGATCAGCTTATAGGTGAACCAGGCGGCCCCAGTCCCCGCCAAAAGCACGATGACAAGGTGATCCTGTGACAGGGTTTCCCAATGCCCTAGCGGCGTGTGCGTCCGCAATAGCCAGATGAAGATGAAGTGGTTTAGAAACAGGCCATAGCTGATGAAGCCCATGGCGGCGTCGAACCGTCCGGCCGCCTCCGACATCTTCTCTTTCGGCGTCGTGGCGGTGCCCCACTTCACGAACTTTATTCCCGCCAGCCATGGCACCATGATGCTGGCGATGATCCCACCCAGATAGACTTCCTTGCTCCAATGCAAGGCCGCCAGTTCGGGCTTGGACAGGACGATGGCATACATGACGACAAGGAACGCGGTGAGCCCCCAGCGAAGCGCTGGGTCCCGCTTCCGGTGTATCTCTATGCCCAGCATGAACACGAACAATGTTCCGGGCAGGGTGGAATACCCATAGGTTGACGTGGTGATGTAGCCAAACGCAGCCATGGTCGCGACGAGGCACGAAGCGAGAGCAATACCGCGTGTGAGGCGGTTGCCGGCAAATAGAACCAGCGCGGGAACGATCAGGTAAAAGGTTAGCTCAAGGCCCAGGCTCCACGCCTGCGGGATGAACATCGCATTGCGCAGGTAGACTTGGAACGAGTCGGGATAGCCGAGCGGGACGATCAGCCCGTTCAAAAACGCTGTGTACTTGGTGACGCCCGCAAGGAAGTCCTGGTTCACCACCTTGCCGTTGTAATAGAGCGCGGCGGTAATCAGGAAATAGAACAGGTACTGTGGGTAAATCCGCAGCAGCCGGTCAAGGTAGAAATGCCCCACCTTCGCGGGGGTTGGATAGTGCGTCGCGATCAAAGCCGACATGACGAAGCCGGAAATGCAAAAGAACGAAATGACGGCCACGGCCCCGATGTTGTAGCCGTTCCAAGTGACCAGACCGTGAGACAGAACGACAGCGGCCGCCAGTAGATATCGGTAAGTGCCCATGTTTTGGTTCTAACCGGCTGCTGCCCCTTAGTAAACTACCCCGGCCAGCCGTTTCCCTTCTCATGCCTGACCACATCAAGGCTATCGACCATGCCTGATACGCGCTGCCCGAACAGTTCCACCGTCACGATCTGATGGTGTAGCGCGTCCTCTCGCGTAACCCTGACCGGCACTCTGATCGTCAGGAAGTCTCCCTCTCTCACTTCTGTTTTTGCCATTGCGGCACCTCGCTCGAAAGCGGGGAAACGCTCCACACCACCATTGAGGTTCAATCATGGATAAGAACGTGCCACCCGGCGCGGCGATTTTGCTCGACTTCATCGGGGATATCGAAGCCCCGAAAGGCTACGGCACGATCTACGCCAACAAGCAGAACACGCTGCCGAAACCGCTCACCTCAATGACGGTGGACGAGGTGATCGCGTCCGGCCCCGGATGGACGCGGGCGCATAAGTCATCCGCCGCCGGCCGCTACCAGTTCATGAACCGGACGCTGAAAGACCTAAAGGCAGAGATTGGCCTGCGCGGCTCCCAGACGTTCGATGCAAACCTGCAGGACCGGCTTGCCTTCCACCTGCTCAAGCGCCGGGGCTATGACAGCTTCATGGCGGGCAAACTGTCGGTGCATGCCTTCGGCAAGCTTCTCGCTCAAGAGTGGGCTTCCCTGCCTGTCCTCGCTGACACCAAGGGCGGTTCCCGCGACGTGAAGCGGGGCCAGTCCTATTACGCCGGCGACGGCCTCAACAAGTCGCTGGTGAAGCCGGAGCGCGTCGAGGAAATCATTGCCCTCGCAAAGAAGGCCAACGGCACGTTCGTTCAGGCTCCCACCCCCAAGCCCCAGCCCATCCCCGTACAGCCGCCAGAGACGCCCGCCAAGGGCAAGAGCGGCCTTCCCGGCTGGGTTGTCGCCGCCGCCGTCCTTGCTGCCGCTGTGGCCGTCTATTTCATCTTCATCCATCGGTAAGGAGCCGATCATGCTGACTTCAATCGCAATGGGCGTTGCCCAGAATGTCGTGCTGGGCTGGCTCTGGCGCCGAGCCCAGGAACTGGCCGGTTTGGCCTTCACCCTCGTCCCCATCTATCTAGCCATGCCGCCCAGCATGCAGCAGGACGTGCAGGCCATCTTCACCGGGCAGGGCGGGGGACTGACCATTTCCGCCGCCGTAGGCATCCTCTGGTATCTCTGGACGCAGTGGCAGTCTTTTCGCGCCACGACAGTTGCCCAGGTTGTGACCGGCGATGGCCAGAAGATCACCCTTGCCAAGGACACACGGGCCGCCAATCAGATCGAGGCCGCTGCCTCTGTCGCGCCCCGGCCGCCCCGGACCCTTTGGGAACGTATGACCGGGCAATAGCCATCATTCGCCAGCGTCGACCTTCACCCCTAGACAGCGAGACGCTGGCCTATGACAGAATATTCCGACGACTCCCTCGGGCGCGGCAAGCTGACCCAAGGGAAACGCATTGAGCTGCTGGAGCGCGACAGGGCGCAACAGTCCCGCGTCCTGTCCGAGCTGATCGCGAAGGTGGGGCAGGGTTTCACCTCAGAGCAACTGGCTCAAATCCGATCAGCGATGCGAGAGGAACTTGCCGATTCCGGACTTCGCATCGAAAGCGCAGAGCATCAGGACGAGGCCCGGCGCGACTTCATGTTCCTCCGCTCTCTCCGCAGGGGTGTGAATGGCACGGCCGCCAAGATCGGGTGGTTGGTCATTGCCGCCGTATGCGGGGCGATAATCTGGCTGGTGAATTCTGGCTTGAACGTCTGGCGCGGCGTGTCGTGACCCTGGACGACCTAACGGCCCTCCTATCCCGCGTCGGAAAAGAACACCCGAAGCTTATGGAGCCTCGGGACGCCCGCCTGCTGATCGAGGCCATCATAGCCGAAGGTCGAAAGCTCCCGTCCAATCACATTCCCCAGCCACCCGATTGAGCTACTGCCACGAAGCAATGCTCTCTGGCGTGTATCGAGCCCCGCAGGGCTCCGTTATCGACCCGGCCCGGAAGCATCCGGCTTCTTCAACTATCCTGTCCTTGAGGTCGGGCAGCATGATGTCCATGCCGTATTTCTTTGCCAGCCCGGCCACGCTGTAGGTTCCACGACGATTGCACATCTCGCATGCAATGCTGATCTTGTCGGCCCGGACGCTGGCGAGGGTGTAGGGCGGTATCACTCGGACTTTGGCCTTCGAGGGATTGAGGGAACGCGGGTCATGGCTGCTCTGGTGCCTTGCGGCAGCGCCGATAGAAGGCCGCTGCCCGCTGTACAGTCTGCCACAAATCCCAAAGGTCATCAGCTTCAAAACGGAAGTATGGCGAGACGCGGTGCTCTGCGATCCACCCTGTTGGCGTTCTGAAATAGCTTGGCGATATGTCCATCTACTCTCCCCCTGATACTGGAGGGGAGGGAACTACGACGATGCGGTCGGGATGGACCTTTTCGACCAACTCGGAAAGCGGGTCGATACGCTCGTGCTGATCGAGGTCCAATCGCGGTACGGCGATGATCGGGCCGTAGCGGTCCTCCCAGGTGGTCAGCCACTCGCGCCAGTTGTCAGTCGTCACCTGTTCCGCTTCCGAAATTGCCTCGGATAGGGTAGGGTGCATAGAGACGATGACGGGCTGCGCTTCCCGGCTAATCCGCGGTATCTGGTGGGTGAATACCGACTCCCCGGTCATCCAATTTAGCACCTCGTAAACACCGCCGATATCGCCCATCAGGCGCCCGGTAACTGTGCTCAAAACCGCGCTGGTAGGGAATTCCTTCGTCGTCAGTTCCGTCATCTTCGTTCCTTCCATTCACCGGATAGGGGGGTTAGGGGGTAGCGCTCAGGAAGCCTCGTCAATCTCTGACCAGTCTTCGGTGGCTTCCCGCATGCCGCGCTGGGTCTTCCGCTTCGGTCGCATGTCGGGGTCTAGGAACGTGACCACGGTGCTGCCCTTGATGACCATTGTGCCGGCAGGGCTCTTGACCGCTGACGCGCCGGACTTGATCGCCAGCACTACGGTATCTGTCAGTAGCGCAGCCTTCATTGCCTCAACATCGACGCCGTGGATGCGTTCTATATAGCGAAGCAACGCATGGTCACTGATGGTTGGAACCAAGGCGTCATGCGCCTCGCGGCGGCGAAGCTCGGTTTCGATTTGTCCAAGCCGCGAACGGATGCGCTGGGCCTCTGCCTCCACGCCGCCAAGGCGCGCTGCCATCTCAGCCTTGATCGAGGCTATGTCGGCGGTGATCGCTCCGAGTTTCACAGTCAGGTCGGCACGTTCGATTTCTAGTTCGGCGCGCGTCTCTGCCATATCGTCTCTCCCTATCTAGAACAGGCCGTGAATCTCGTATGCCCGCTGTGTGCCAATTCTTCCTGCTCGTTCCTGCAACGTTCACGCTTGAAGCTGTCCGATCTCGCAAGGTCGCTTTGGACAAATTACCAAGGCACTTGCGCTTTCTCAGGCGTTCCGCTACTTGCTCGTTTCAGGACATCTCGCCCTAACGCGGGGCTAGACTTATTCCGATTTCTCATTTTACTACAGTTACTTAGGCTCGTCTAGTTTTGCGATGTGCCTTTGGTGTGCCAGTAAGCACATTTGTCACCATCTCGTCGTCCATCGCATGCCCGTAGGTGGCGAACAGTTGGGCCGGTGACTTCCAGCCCCCGCGCTTGGCAACAGTCACCGGGTCGATCCCGGCATGCATCAGCGACGTAGCGAAGCCATGACGGCAACCATGCGGCGTCACCTTCTTGATCCCTGCGCGCTTTATTACAGCCTTCCACGGCAGGGTCACGGCGCTCGACATTGAGTAGGCGAATACCTGGGCATCTGGTTCCCGGTTGCTCTTGATGTTCGCCAGTGCGGCAACCAGCTCTGGCGGCATATGCGCAATGCGCTCTTCCCCGCCCAGCTTGCCCATGACGATCCGCACCTTGGCTGCGGACAGGTCAACATCTCCCCACAACACATTGATGGCCTCGCCTATGCGGGCGCCGGTCAGGAACATGAAGCAGGCGAGCGCCCCGAGATGGGGTGACGCATGTGCCATAAACGCCTGAACCCATTCCCACGTCGCGGGCTCTTTCTCCGTTCGGATCTCGGGAAACCGCGTGGCCTTGAACGGCGGGCACATATCCAGTTCGGCGCAGTAGTTGATCACGGCACTCGTCGGCACGATGACCGATCGGTTGCGCGTTGCTCCGGTGTCGTTCGGCTTCAGGGCCAAGGCGGCACGCTTCAATGCGCCTTTGGTAATCTCCCGCACCGGGGTGTCTTTCCAATAGTCCTCGACCATTTCCAGATACCTCGGCACGGTGTCCCGATGGGCTCGATATTCGATTGCCGCCTGCGCGAAGGTCAGGACTGACCCTGGATCGCGACGACCCGCAAGTTCGCGGCTCTCGACCTCGTTGGCGATGCGCTGGGCTTCGGTTTTCTGCGCAGTCTTTGTAGAGCCGCGTAGTCGCCGGCCGGCAACTGTGCCACTATACCACCAGATGTCGCCGCGCTTTTTGAGCCTGAGGGGCATGGCCTGCTGGCCTCCAATATCGCGTCCACGTCTTGCTGGGTGAGGGTCATCCGGTTGCCCATGATACGACAGGCACCGATGGACCTGGCAAGAGCCTTCACGCGGCGAAGCGACCAGCCCATACGCTGCGCCAGCGTTTCAGGTGAAACGGTTTCGGGGATCGCCACCATTACGTCTCACCCCCCATCTTCCCCAGCCCTACAGGTGGGGTATTGAGGGCGCTGGCGTAGGCATCAGACCAGCGCTTGCCATCCTCAGCAGACGGCAGCGCATCCCATTCGCGCCCATGGATTAGGTAGGGCGCTGCACCCTTGCGCCGAACAACCACCCATCCTTCGACCCGGCCCATTTCGCGGCTTTCAGCGCCATTGTGCCACCGATCCTTCGTCAGCTTCACCTTATCCGGCATCTTTGGCCTCCACGACATTGATCAAGTTGCAGCCGGCCGGCGCGTTGCCGGTCCACCACCATTGCGGGTTGTCGATATGATCCGGCATCGGCAGGGCAACGATGACGGCGCGTTCCACGCTCATGGCGTAGTGCAACCCATCATCGATATAGGTGTCGCCTGGCTGTTCCAGGGTATGGGCCGCGCACCACATTGTGCCGTCCCTACGAACTCGGATTGCCATCTTTGGCCTCCAGGTTACGGATGGAGGGAGGGGCGGGGAGGGGTTGCCAGTGGGTGGGCGCTTCTGGACCGACCGGATACTCGTAGCCGTCTCCGGCGTAGCCCCAGATGTCCTCGCCCAGTCCAACGTCATGGATGAATTGTGCGGGGCGCACTGGGTTGACTATGTAGCTCGGGCAGAAAACCTCAATCCACGACCCGTCTCTCGGTGCCGTTTCGATCGGTTGCCACTGCCTCTCAGCGCCTTTTGCTTCTGCTTCGATAATGGCGCGGGCGACCGCGTCCGCGAGTTCGGAGAGCATCGGCTTTGCCCCGAGGCCGGACTTCTCTCGGATATCGGCTATGACGCTCAGGAGGTTTGTGGCGTCACGCTCATCGAACGCACGTGGAATGTCACTTGCCATCTGGGGCTCCTGTGGAGAGGGTGGCGCGGGCTAGAGTGAACGCATCGTCAAGCGCATAGACCATGCCGCACGTTGCCGGGATGCTTGCGCCGAGCATGTCTGGGTGACGAATGAATGGACCGCCCTCTCGGCCTTCGCCATTCCACCCGGCAACAATCTCACGTACGATAAGCTGTAGGTCGGAATTGGCCAGTTCGCTTAACGCCTTCGCCAGTCCATCCCGTTCAGCCTTAAGCCTGGTGATGGCGTCGGCGGCTTGGGTGCGCAGTGCCCAGTTAGCCTCCAACCAATTGATGCGTTCTCGCCAACCCATCGGCAGGGGAACGTCACCCCCACTCAGCAGCCGATCCACCAGACCATCATCATCTAGGGGTAAGGTCATATGTAATTCCTTTCCGTCGCGCAGTCGGAACGGAGCATGTCGCCTTCCGGGTTTTCTCCGTAGTCGCAGTCTTTGCAGCGTCGACACTCATGGACCGGCACAGAACACATGCCACGGCACGTTTCGCCGTCCTCGATCCATTCGCAGCCGCAATTTGCGCCGCCCATCAGGCACCAGTCGTGGCCCATTTCCACGCACGTCGCTGCCACGGACTGGTGTTCAAGAGCGGCGAGCCTGCGTTTAGTGGCTGCGATTTCCTCCGCAAGAGGGCCGGGTTTGTGAAGGCTCTCCCCCATCATGCACCAGCCTTCTTGAGTGCGGCGAGCAGCAGCTTGATTTCGGCTGTTGGGTATTTAGCCATGCCAATCCCAAGGCTGTCAGCCCTAGCCGTAACGTCCGCGATGAAGTCGCGGGCAGCGAGCATTTCCGGCGTCACCTCCCTGGCATCATTATGCTCTGGAGCAGGGTGGAGGTAGAGTTCGGAAGCAATATCTAGGTCTATCGGGCCGAACGCCTTGATGAAGGCGCGGACTGAAATGCCTATCCCGGTAGCGTTCTGCGACGTGGCGGCGGCGATGGCGTTGAAGGTCCGCGTGTACTGAAACAAGCGCCTTGCTGCCGGGCCCGCCAAATCCTCAACCGGGCCTTCGGGCACAGCCCCCGTTGGTGGGGTTTCGACCATATTCCCGGCGTCGGCAAAATGGTCAGCTTGTGGTGACGTGAGGGCGGGGGCAGGCTTGAACAGGCGAGCAATCTTGTAACTGGCGGGGCCAACGCCGACGATTTCGCCTTCATCGACCGTCAGCTTTTCGGCCAGTATGGACTGGATGCGATGCGCTACATTCAGAACCTGTCCGCCGGTTACATCTTCCGGTCCAGCTTGTGGGGACGTGAGGGCGGGGATGGCCTTGATCCGCTCAGCGCACCCAGAGCAATAGTTCGACCCAACGCCGCCAGCTTCCAGCCGGTACGCCGGCTGCCCACCACAGGCGTCAGTTGCACAGACCCCCAACCGAGCATCGCCGCTCAGCGCAAACCAGTTGCCATTCACCGTCTCCCCCGCAGTATTGGCGATGGAGCGGCGGTCCCGCAGCTCGGTAAGGGCATTGAAAATGGCAATCCCGCGAGCCGAGGACTGGCGCCAAAATTCCAGCCGCAGTGCCTCCAGCCGTTCGTCGCTCACTTCCTCAACGCTATCTGTCATGGTCTGCCCTCGGCTTTGGAAATGGCGTCGTGGAGTTCAGCAATGCCGTCGAACACCGGGACAGCGTTCGACGGCGCGCCTTCAATTCGCGCTTCTAGGTGAGCCAGTACCTTTTGGGCCGCCTCCAGCAGATCAGGAGCGGCGGCGATGAGGCGGGCGTTGGCTTCTTTGTCCCGCCAGTTGACCGTGCCTATCCAGCCTGTTCTGCTAGACTTGGGGTCGCCCCATCGGATTGTGCCCTTGCCGGCCACCCACCAAGGCCCCGGCGTATGCCTTCCGGCCTCAACGCTATCTGTCTTGTCGGTGACGGGGGTCATGGTCATGCCGCCTTCCTGTGCTCGATCTTGCGGCCGAGGCCGCTGTCCTTGGCCATTTGTGACCGGCGCTCGGAATAGTCTGGAGCCACCATCGGGTAATCAGCAGGCAGGCCCCACTTCGCGCGGTACTCGTACGGCGTCATGCCGAACGAAGTGCGCAGGTGGCGCTTCAAGCTCTTGAACTTCCTCCCGTCCTCCAGGCAGATCAGATAGCCCGGCGTGATAGACTTCCGCACCGGCACGGCGGGCACCAGTTCAACGGGAGCGGCGACTGGCGCTCCAACAGTGGTCAGCCTGTCATAGATCGACTGGATGATTTCGGGGATCGCCTGCGACGGGACCTGGTTGTTGCTGAGGTAGCTGGAGGCGATCTGGGCGGTGAGTTCAATGACGGTCATGTTCATGCGTCGGTCCTCTCGGATTTGCGCAGGGTGTTCCTGCTCTGGATTTTGCGATCTGGATTGTGTGGAATGCGGGCGCGCTCGCCGGCAGGCTTGCGCGGCTTTACAGGGCGCTCGCTGGACAAGCGTTCGGGGTCGCGGGGCGCGACGATCAGGCCAAGGACTATCCGGCGCACGTAGCTCTCGCAGACGGCCTGCAACACGCATTCGAGCAGTTCGTCTGTGCTGATCAACGGGCGGGTGCCGTGTCCAACGTCATAATAGCGGTGACAATCGGAGCATCCATCGAAACCCAGCACGTCATGCGCCTTGATGCCAGCGCCCTTGCCGTAGGCGGACCCGTTCAGGTGGCACCAGACAGTGGTTTCCGAATTGCCGTTGCAGATGCCGGGGAAGCGGGCAGAGCAGGGCGCGCCATTGGCCGCGCGGATGATCTTCTGAGAGCGGATCATGCTGCCATCCTCCGGCGCCCTGCCATCACGGTCAGGTAGATTGGCAGCGGATCGTAGCCACACCATTCGGCAAGCTTGATCTGCGCAGCCTCGAAATAGGCGTTGAACTTGGCCTGTGGCATTTCCTCGAATGACTTGCTCTCCGGCAGTCCGTAGACCATCCCGTTGGCAAGCTTGATCTGGCGCACATATCCGGTTTCCAGTTGCAGCGCGTCCGACAGCTGATCCGCATGCGGCCATTGGCTCGAAAGCCACTCCGGGCCGTTGGTGATGACCCAGCCAAGCAATCCCCAATAGGTCGCGTTCTGACGAACCGAGCGGGCGCGCGTGATCTTGACGTTGAGGTCAATGCCCTGGGGGAACTGGTCGAGCATGTCGGCCCAGATCGGGCTTGTGCATTCGAGCCTGTCGCCTCGGCGCTGCATCTGGATTGTGGCGGTCATCCTGCCAGCACTCCCCAAAACCAAGCCGCCTTCGTGCGGTAGAGGGCTTCCAGAGCCTTGGCATCCTCATCCGCCATGCCGGCGTAGTTATCGCTGGACATGAACAGGTCGTGCCAAGCCATCAACTGCGCCTCGGTCTTGACCAGAGCGAGTGCGCTATCAGCGGCTTCCAGATGCTTCTTGCTGTCGGTCATCGAATAAATCCACCGGGTTACGTTGCCTTGGCCCGGTGGTCCCTGGGGTGGAATTACGCAGCGTCCTCCAGCCGGGAATCCGGCAGGCCAACGCGAATGGCAAAGTCGTGGAATTCATCAGCCAGGCGCGCGCAATCGGCGCCAAGCTCAGGGTATCGGCGGGCTTCAAGGATTTGCGGTGCTTTGACCTCATAGGTCTTTTCGCCCGCTTCCTTGACTTCCCAGACGTTCCAGCGGAACACATCAGCCTCGAAAATATCGAGGTAGAACCGCCACTGGCACCCGGCGAGGTATCGCTCCAGATCGACGCGGGAAGTGGTCTTGTGGTCGATGACCACCTTGCCATCGAGGCAGTCGACCTTCCCGGTAACTTCCAGCCGGCCGTAATCCTTGAAGCCCCGAAGCTCGCGAATGGCCGGTAGGGCAATTTCAGCATCTGGCAACAAGAACGTGTAGCCGTTGGCCGCAAATCGGTCGTGCTCACCGTCCGCCGCCGTCTCGATCGCAGCATGAAAGGCTGTGCCAGCCATCATGGCTTCGCTAGGCTCGTCCGTGGTGATCCGGCGCACCAGATCATCCAGGGTCGGTTCCTCGTCGCCATCTAACAGCGGCTTCCAGTTCTGCCACTGCCGATAGGCTTCAATGTTGGAGACGCGGGCCAGCATGGCTATGCCGCCTTCTGCTTGGCTTCGCGGTAGAGCATCGCCGTCTTGTCGAATTCGAGCCCGAGCAGGTTAGCCCGGTCGCGGACCATGATCTTGCATGCCTGCCCGGCGCGGCTGGCGCGGCCCAGGAGCCCGTTAAGGTGCTCGGCAGTGGTGACGCCGGGGAGAGTTTCCCGGAACCACTCCTGCTCCGCCATTGCGGCCTTCTGGTCTTCTGACAGCGCGTTGAGCCGATCCTTGGTCGTCTGGATCACCCCCGCAAGGAACGAAGTGAATTCCGGGCTCTCAAAATGAGGCACTTCCAGCGGTTCGAGTTGGCCGGGGTTCTTGCCGAATGCCGCGTCGGTGGGGGAGAAGCGAAGCCACCGCTGGCCGTTGACGATGACCAATCGGCCCATTGCATCGGCGGATTTGTAGATTTCGCCCTTGGACCCGCCCTGAACGTCCAGACGTTCCACAACGTCATCGCCGTTGCGCTGCTCGTCCATATGGGCGATCAACACCACGTCCTTGCCGAAGCTGTTCAGCATTTTGAGGAACGAGCCGAACCGCGACTTGAGTTCGCCGTAGCCCTGCAGGGTCAAAGCCCCACCACGGCCATGCTTGGGGTTGGCGCGGATGATATCGGCTGTTAGCGTGTCGAGCGCCCGGCCGGCGGTGTCCACGATTACCGTCTTGAACGGTGCCAGGTCGTCTCCAGTCATGCCGGCAACGTCGCCCCATTCCGAGACGCGAACCACGTCCTTGCGGTTGGCAGCGCGGTGGGAGCCCTGGTCGAAGTCGAGCAAGAGCGGGTCGGCGGCGGTGAACGCAAGCGAGGTCTTGGCGATACCTGGCGGGCCATAGATGACCATGTTCAGACGATCGACGGTAATCGGGTCAGCGGCGCGCGTGATTTTCAGTGGCATCGTTCTTGTCCTTCTGAGCCTTGAGTGTCTGTTGATCGTGAGCCTGTAGGGGCTTGGTGGCGTTGATGAAGCGGTCGCCGGGGAGGATGAACTGGGGGCGGCCGCTGCCGATCTGGGTGGTGGATTTCATGCGTCGTCGTCGGCTATTGCCGCCCAATAATCGCAGTCGCAGGAACGCCACATAGGGCACCCGCAGTCGCGGATTTCCGGGTCTTCGATCACGTCATAGACGGGCTGGGGATGCTCGCGCTCGTACTGCAGGGCGCACCGCTCGCAGCCGCACATGTCGGAATGCTGTTCGTACCGCTTGCCCATCACATCACCCCCAACAGAACGGAAGGCGGCAGGATCAAAAACCCTCCACCGAAGTAGAGAAAGCAGGCCAAGCCAACGGCCTTGACGACGAAGCATCCAGCCACAAAGGCGGCGTCACGAGCCTGGGTCATGGCTTGGACCTTTCGGCTCGCTCAGAGATAGCGGCCATGATTTCCTTGATCGTCGTCCAAGGAACTTGGATGATGCGGTAATCCTCTTCGTCGCCAGCGGTCAGGGTCACACCGAACGAGAACTCACCGATGTATGCGGCCTTGGTGTCCGCGCTTGGCGTCAGGGCCTCTTTCAGCCTCTTTATTTCGGCTTGGGAGGAAGCGTAGGAGTTGACCAGATCATGCGCAGTGGCGCGGTTTTCTGGCGTGTCCTTAAACAAGGCGACGAAATTGTTTGGGCCGTGAATTCCAACGTTCTTTAGCGGTGACAAACCCTTTTCAAGGCGCACGTCAGCAAAGGCAGTTTCAACCTTGAAGGTCATACCGCTCCCCCTGTAGGCTGGGAGGCGAGCTTGTCCTTGTCGCGTTGCCAGTCGTAGTCGCGGTAGAACTGGACATGCTCAAGGATCGCGTCTTTGTCGTCGGCCTCTTCGATCTGCTCGAACAGGTAGCCGATGTTCCAGATCAGGGATTCGGCGCGTTTCTTGGCTTCCTTGGCCAAGTTGACCTTGCCGCTCTCAAGCTGCCAGTCGCTGACCTCAAGCGACCGACTGTAGAGGGAAGCGATCCATTCGCCCTTGTTCTGCTGAGATGCCATCACCTGAGCGGCAACTAGCGCCTCCGCCTCAGTTGGGAACAGGCGGGCTTCGTCATAGACCGAGCCCCCGCCGACGCCTGTCTCGACGCACATGTATTGGACAGGGCTGCTGCCGCTCCAAGATGGGTGCGTATCGACCTTGATGCTGCCAATGGTCATCTTGCTCGCGACGGGCGCGTGGGCGGTGTATTCCAGCGACAGTTCGCGCTCTTGGCGATGGAACGCCGAGCAACGTGGGCAGGTGAATTCGTACTCACCGCCTGCCGGGGAAACGGCCTTCCACTTGCGTTCGCCTTTGCAGTCGGGGCAGGGGTGCTGCTTCCGCGTCTGAACGGTCGCGGCGTAATAGACCGTATCGCCAACAGAGTACTTGGTTTCGAGCGTTGCCATTATTGCGCCGCCTCCATCTGGTGTTCCGAACCCTCACGAACGAGGGGAGTGGAGGAAGCCGTGACGAGTGCGCAGATGAAGGCCGAAACCGTCGCCTGTGAAATCGGGATGGCTTGTGCCTCGGCGCGGAACTGGCGCACGGCGGCGAGCAGATTGACGGGAGGGTCTAGCCGCTCGTCGTGCTCCTCTTGGCAATTCTCGATGAAGTCAGCGATTGCCGCCTCTGGCGTTGCCCCGTAGCCGTAGCTGCCGGCTTCCTCTTCGCCCTCGTAATAGGCGCACCAGTCATTGATCCGATACGGCAGCGTCGAATGGGTGGGGCTAGTAACGATCTTGCGCATTATGCTGCCTCGCTCTGCTTGGGGTTGGAGAGCGCGTCGACCTGCGCAACCATGGCAGGTCCGACCTTGGCGCAGATGCGCTCGAACTCAGTCCATTGGGCCGCACGGTTCGGTCCAACGCCGACGCCGGTCCGGTAGCTGTCGAGTGCCTGAACGCAGCGAGAGCGGAGAGGCATGTACTCGGCATAGGTCGCGCAGGCTTCAAACTCGGCCAGCAGCGCGTCGATCTCACGGTCTAGGGTGGGAATGTTCATGGGTCAGGCTCCAAGGCATGATCTGGGTTCAGGCGGTGAAGCGCGATGCGTCGGCATGCATCCAGCGCCACTGATCGAGCTTCCGCTCCAGTTCCTCGATCCGATCTTCGCTGAGGTCGTCGTAGTAGGTGTCAGCCAAGCGGCAGATGAGGCGGTGGAGACGGTCACCGGGTTTCACTTCATGCGTCTGGCGTAGGATTTCTGGGGCTATGGGCTTCATCACACCCTCCATGCCGGTACGTTGTGAGCGGCGGCGATAGCGGCGCGACGGGCGCTGTCAGCATCAGAAGCCTCACGCATGAAGTCGCGGAAGCCCTTGCCCGGCTGGATTTTCATGGCGTGGCCCTGTTCCTGACGCTGGAAAAAGGCGCGGTATTCGGGGGAGGCCATGTACTCGGCGCGAGCCTTAGCGGCGCGCTCGTTCTCATAGTCCTTGGCGGCCTTGGCCGGGTTTTTGATGCCGGTGTTGCGCTTCACACAAACCGAGCCGTAGTGGACGATAGCGCCGTCATCTAGTTCGACGCCGAACGTGCCCGACAGGTCAGTCTTACCGCAGCAATCGCAGTTGGTAACTTCGTCCGTCCAACCCAGCATCTTTGCCATCATCGTCTCCTTCAATCACCAGACTTGCTGGCCGTTGATCTTCGCTGCTGCCGACCACGCGGATCGGCAGGGGTGAGGATCAGGCGGCGCGGTAGATGCGCGGGCCGTTGATGTTGTCGACGAGGTGAACCGTGCGGTGACGGAGCGCGACGTTGCGGAACTTCTCCCCGCGGGCGTCTGCCGCTGTTGCCGCTGCATCGGCTTCTTCGAGGCTGTCGAAGATGGTGACCTGGGTGGCGTCTGGGTCGTGGATGATCTTGTCGCCAGCCAAGACGCCATAGGTGCCAAGGGGGATCATCGCTTCGACGATGAACTTGCCAGTAGCGGCAACCATGCGGGGCCGGTCACTCATAAGCTGCGGAACTTTGTGCATTTGCATCGTCTCCTTCAATCACCAGAGCGGGAGGTCTGCCCCGTTCGTCTGATGCTGATAAGACCACATTGGTATTGCCTGTGTCAACACCATAATGGTATGGTTTGGCCAGATGATCGAAGAAAATACCAAATCAGTATCGAAGGCCGCGCACTTCTTGCGACGGCGTGACACGTGGATTCGATGGGTTGTGGAAAGTGATGCTACGCTAGCGGCGCGGGTGGTTGGCGTCCACCTGGCTATGCTGCATGAGCGTGGGCAATCAGGGCAGTTGGCCCAACATTAAGACGGTTGCCAAGGCGCTAGATATTTCTTCGCGACATGCTCAACGGGGTATGTTGGAATTGGAGAAATTTGGTGCTTTGAATGTCCACCGCCAGCGCGGCAAGGGGAACTATTACACCCTGCGGCTACCTACAGACCCATGACATATATGTCGTGCCTACCCACGACACTGGCGTCGTCCGTAATATCGGTAAGCTGAATATCGGTAAGGAAACTCTATCTAAGGTTTGGCTTAGGATAGAAGGATCTTAGGTTAGAACTAATGCGCGAGGCGTCAAAAGCGCATCGGCTCCCACTTACCCGTCACAAGCCCTCTTACCGTAACCTCCACGCCATCGGAGCCGGCTAGAGGCACTGGCTTGTGCTTTGGGTTTGAGCTGCGAGGCTTAAGGATAAACGGCTTGCCGCCTTGGATTTCCTTGAGGGTCGTTTCCACTAAGGAACCGATCGTGCGCTCGATGTGCAGGATCAGGCCGGGTCGCAATTCCATGCCCGTCTCGGCCCAATTGGCGCAGGTCACATAGCTTCCATCTGGGAACAGCTCATCCATCGAATCGCCGGAGACTTGGAGCGCGTATTGCTCCGCGTGAGGGAACCTTTCGTCTCTCGCCACCGCAATTGATGGCCGTTCCTCTGACTGGTCAATCAGCGAAATATCGCGGAACTGCCCCGCCTCGATAATTCCGAGTACTGGCATACCTTTCGGCCCCCCCTTTCCAAACATAAGAGCCTCGGCGCTCGTCTGTAAAGCAGGGGCAAGGCGTTCTGCCCATTCCTTGGTCAGTTTGCGGGCGCCGTCCTCTAGGCGCTTGATTTGGGGCTGGGACGTACCGATGCGGTCGGCCAAAGCCTGCTGGCTGAGACCCATTTCCATCCGCAATTCGCGCAGTCTGCTCATGCCGGCGAAACTATTCCAGTCCGACATGGCGATCAAAACCCAAACTGGTATTGACGGCTAAGACCAATATGGTATGGTCGGCCTATGAAACTCGCAAAATACCTCTCCGACAACGATATTCCGCAAGCGGTTTTCGCCAAGAAGATTGGCGTTACCCAGGTTGCTGTCAGCCGGTACGTGCAAGAGCTTCGCACTCCGTCGCTGCGGCTGATCTTTGCCATTGAGAAGCTGACCAAGGGCGCGGTTACTCCCAAGGATTGGCCGACGCCAGCTCGGAAGAAGCCCGCGAAGGTCGCCGCCGAGGCCGTGGCGTCATGAACCCCACCACCTACACAGCGGCAAACGCTATTCGCGGCATCAAGTCCGAAGCTTTGGCCAAGCACGAAGCCAAGTCTCCCCGCTACCACCTCCGGGCAGGGCTGGAATACCTGCATTGGTCCGCATCGAAGCTGACCGACAAACGCAGTGATGCTTGGACCGGCACTGTGGAGCAGGCGAGGGCTTGCAGGCGCACGTTCAACGCCGCTGCCGGGTGCAAGATCAGGGCTATTTCCCCGCTGCCAGCTCATGTGGAGGAAGTCCAATGAGCAAAGAACAGGGAAGGTCGGCACAGGCCCCGATTGGAAACCTCTATGACCTGGGGAACCTTTGGTTCGACTTGGATATGGAAACTGGCAGCCTCTATTGGCGCGACCCAGGCGCTGACCAGTTCGAGACGACGAAGGGATACCGCATATTCCTGACCAAGTGCCTCGGCAGGCGCGCAGGGTATCGCAATAGTCTCGGCTATCTGGCTGTCTCTGTGCTTGGTCGGTCGCTTCTCTGTCATCGCATTGTCTGGGCGATGGTCAACGGTCGCGATCCAGTCGGGGATGTAGATCACCGCGACCTTTGCCGGTCCAACAACACTCCTGGAAATCTTCGCGAAGCCACCCGCAGCCAGAACTGCATGAACAAGCGCCGCCGATCTGACAATCACTCCGGGATCAAGGGTGTTCATTGGCACAAAGCTTCCGGGAAATGGGCAGCTTCCATCGGGGCGAAGAATGTCGGCATTCGCCACCTTGGCACCTTCGCGAGCAAGGAAGCTGCGGCAGAAGCGTACAGGGCCGCAGCCATCGATCTGCACGGCGACTTCGCGCAAGGCATTGCAGCATGAACAATGTGAACGCCGCTCACAATAATAAATTTGGTGAGGAATAAATGGCCGTCGAGGACAGTGTAGGCAAGGACCAGTTGCTCGCGTTCATCGAGCGCATCGAGCGCCTGATTGACGAAAAGAACGACATCGCCGCCGACATCAAAGAGGTGAAGGACGAAGCGCGCGGCAACGGCTTTGATGTCGCGATCATCAACAAGATCATCAAAATCCGCGCGATGGATCAGAACGAACGCATGGAGCAAGAGGCCATCCTTGAACTCTACATGGGCGCCCTCGGCATGATTTCCGCGCCGCGGGAGGCTGCTGAATGATCTCGTGGTCCGATTTTGCCGATCGATATGGGTTGACGAAAACACAGTCCAAGATCGTTGCCGCGCTGGCCGATGGCCAGATTCGCAGTCGCGATGAGCTGATGGCCGCTGCAATTGGCCGGAAGTATTCATGCGATCGCCTGATCTCTGTTCACGTCAGCCGGGCAAACGCGCGGCTCAAGGTGCACGGGGCTGAGATCGAATTTGTTCGGGGCTCGGGCTACCGCTTCATTCCGGAGACGGCAGCATGACCCGCGCCCGCTCCACCACCATAGCCGTCCCCCGGATTGTGACGATCGTTGAGCTGGCAGTTCTGGCGCACCTGATCCTTGCAGCCGTCCTCTACCTGTCCGGCCTTGGAGCTTTGACCCTTGGTGAACTGATCCTGCGCTCTGTGGGGGTGGCAGTATGATCCTCATGCGGAAGTCCTACCTGGCCCTGCTCATTGCCCTTGTTTTCACCGCTGGCTGGTTCTTCGGATCGGGGCCGTTCTGATGCAAGCGCTCTTGCGTACCACCCATATCGAGACGGCAGCACCCGCCCAAAGGGCAGGCCGGGCTTCCACTCGCTCATGTCGTCAGCACCAGACGAAGCCGCACGTTGCTCTTGCGGCTTGGCCTGTTGCTGCCCCCTTGGAGCAGTATCAGGACTGGTCTGACCTTCTGGTCAGGGCTGGGTTCTTGAGCATTGATGCCGAACCACTCCAAAGCACTTGCCGGGGCCTTCGCGGCTCCGGCCTTTCCCATTCCAGATCGGCTCGCGTCCTCCCCCTGCGCTTGAGCCGTAGCGGGTGTGTCTTTCCTCCGGGGCAGACCTGCACCCATTCCCTGCGTGTCGCCGGTTCCAGCCGATCCCACGCTCATTCCCTGCGCAACAAGCCATGCTTCCAACACCGTGCTTATGCGCTGCATTTCCAAGCCGTCCTTTCGTCAAAGTCTCGTTTCCGTCCACAGCAATATGGTCGGAGACTTCAGGCATGGCGTTACCCAATTCAGATAATCCGGTGCCCCAGATGAGTGTGGACACGGCAACAGTTTACGTTCAGCGCATGGTCAAGCGCGAGAAGGCTTCAGCAGGAAATGTGGAGCGGGCCATCGCTACACTTTCCAGGCGCTACAAGATCGGCGCTTGGCAGCTGACCCATCTTTTCAAGGGCAAAGCCAAGACCCTCGATACTGCGAAATTCGCCAAGTTGCGCGCGGCGTATTTCGATCACTGCGCGGCCCAGGTCGCAGCGCTCCAGCATGAAATGACGGTCGAAAGGGCAGTGACCGGCGATGATTATTTTGACGATCTGGAGGCTGAAGCTGCTGCTTTGGCGGAAAAAATTGCGGCGAAAAGAGCGGCGCTCCACCAAGGAGGGCAAGTGAGATGAACTCGCTCTACGTATTCGGGGAAACTTGGGACGGTCCGGTCAAGGTAGGCGTGGCGTCCGATGTCGCTGCTCGACTGGAGGTGTTCCGTTTCAAGCTCCCGTTCAAGCCAATGCTGCTCCTAAGCCGCCCTCATGACGACGCCTATGCGCTTGAAGCGCACGTACACCGCGCCTTGGCCGAACACCGACTAAACGGCGAGTGGTTCGATGGTTCGGCATTCGGTCAAGACGGCGTTCTGAGCGCTATCAACTCGTTCACCGGGCGCACCAAGCTCAGGAACGGCCCTGATGAATACAGCCTCCAAGTGGGGGCCTGGGTTCGCGCAATTGTTGAGGATGTCCAACGGCGCACAGGCTGCACCACCGAAGGGGCGTTGCCGATTGTCGAGGCCGAAACTGGCATCCGCAGAACATTCCTCTGGAGCCAGATGTATCGCCCGGCCGTGAGAGTTTTTGCCGCCGACTATTTCGCGGCCAAGGCTGCGTTTGACAGCCTGCCGAATGAACCGACTGAACAGGGAGATACCAATGACCGCTCGGAAGCCAATCGTTGTGACTGAACCTGCACTGCCCGCCGACGAGGCATTTGGCAATGTCGTAACAGCCCGTCGCGATACCGCCGTGGTGGAGATGCAGGCACTGCAATCCAACCTCGCCGCGCGCAATGGCCAGTACGAACGCGACCTTGCCCGCCTTGAGGCCGAGTGGCTAAAGGACGCCTCCAGCCTGTCAGAGCAGATCGGGCGGCAGGGCAACATCATCAATGCTGCCGATGCCTGTCTCAAGGCGCTGACGACCGGCAATGTCGTGCCGCTCAAAGCCGCCGCCGAGGCAGCATAGCCATGGGCAATCTCCACTCCACCCTCGAAAGCATCATTCATCCCAAGCACCGCAAGGGCGCGACCGAAGAACACATCTTCGCGGACAACCAGCGGGCCAAGACGACTGCGAAGCTCATGGCTGAACTGGCGCCATCCCACGCATCTCTAGCTCGTCGCGCAGTACTCATGCAGGGAGGAGGTGACAATGGTCAGCGCTGAAACGAGCGAACCTAAAACGCTTTTGGCGGGGTTGCCCGGTTACCCGTTCTATCCCTGCAAAATATGCCAGCGCGAAGGCTACAGCGGCAAAAACAATGATGGCTGCGACCACACTGTCTTTGAGCGGGCAAGGGCGATCCACCCCACTCTGGCTGACGGGCGGGTACGGCAATGAGCCACGGACGCAAGGCACCCGATGGCGTTCCTCAGTCAATTTGGGACGCCGCAATCGAAGAATGGCTGAACGACAGCTCGACCATCGATAGCAGCAGGATCAATCGCATCGCCATGAGGATGATGCGCGAGGCCGAATTGGCGCCGGACGTACTTAAGCGATGGTGGCCAGATGCAACGGAGACAGTAGCAGAATGAGCGACCTCCTTGAATGGCGTAAACACGACAGTCATAGCGAAATCTGCCCCACCGAGTTCGGCCCTTACATGGTCGAAGATACCGGCAGCGAGGTTTGGGCGTGGCTACCTGACCAACAGCAACAGGCGCGGCGCCGCGTCAACTCAGGTTCGGTGAAGGGCGCAAAAGACCTGTGCCAAGAGGACGTGGACACCCGAAGATCATTGAGGGATTGCGCGCCTTACCTTACTAAGGGCGAGACGCCTGCGCAACGCATCGAACGCGAGTTCAACGACAGTCAATTCCTGCTGGGCAAACTTGCTTCCTCCCAAGCCCAAATAGAGCGGCTGAAAGAGGCGCTGACGCCAAGCGCAGACACCAAGGCCGCTTACATCGGTGAGTTCTCCATGGGCGTCGTTCTGCGCGCCGGCGGGGAAGAAGAACACCGTCGCATTGATATTCCGTGGACCACCATCAAGGAAATCATGGCAGCAATCCTCGCTAAAGCGGGGACCACATGACCTCAACCATTTCCTTCGGGCTTGGTCGTCTCCAGCCAAACCTCATCACGGATGCCTACCAGCTTGCGCAGCGTCTCAATGTCGAGAGCGGCTTTGCGCAGAAGAACCTGCAACTCGCTGCGGCTCATATCGTCAATGCGATCCGCAGCCTCGAAAAGCTGGTCGATGATGTCTTTGCCCATGTGGCTCACCTCCGCAATCGGAGCGTATCAGCATGACATCCCCACATACAGCAGGAAGAACGGAGAGCCCGCGCGGGTTCTCACGATCTGCGACGAAGTTCATGGCTCAGGCCTTGCAGCGCAAGGGCCGCACCCTCTCCGAGATAGCTGAGGAGCTGGATTGCCGCCGCGAAACCATCGTCCAGATGCTCTATTCGGAGGTGGTCCGCGATGTCTGACGTAAAGACAGAAACCCGCATCTCTCTCCCTTGGCCGCCGAGCTTGAACAATATGTTCTTGAATGTGCGTGGCAAGGGCCGCGTCCGTTCCGAGAACTATCGCAAGTGGGCGACGGAAGCCGGCTGGCTACTCAAGAGCCAGAAGCCCCGCAAGTTCCACGAACCCGTCAAGGTTCGTGTCGAGCTGAACCCACCGAACGCCCGCGCCTTCGATCTGGATAACCGCAACAAGGCGCTCCTGGACCTGCTGGTTGAGCATGGCGTCATCGTTGACGACAGCAACCGGTGGGTCCGTGGCGTCAGTGTTGAGCAGGTATCGGACGGTGCCCCGTGCACAGTCATTGTGGAGGCGCTGTGATGCCCGCCCGACGCCCCATCATTACCATGGGCTACGCCAGCCAGACCGCAGCGATCATCGCCTTGCACAAGGCCGGCGCGAGCCCGTGGAACATATCGCAGGTTGTTGGTGCGCCCATCAACTCAGTTCACCGCGCACTGACCAAATACCGCCAGAGACAGAACATCGCTGCGCCTGCAAGGCAGCCTCGGCCGTATGTGCCGGCAGTCAACCAGTGCGATCCGCTCTGGGAAATGGACGAGGATGATCGACGGGACGCCATTCGCCGTAGGGCGGCAGAGGCCGCGCGAGCGACGAGGCTTGCGGCATGACTGTTATCGCCACCGCATTGAGGCACATGTTGGCAGCCGGGATGGACCATGACGCCATCGTGGCGGCTGTTGCCGATATGGAGGCGAGCGTGCCAAAGGCTGCATCGTCCGGTGCTGAGCGACAGGCTCGCTACCGGGCTCGCAAAGCGTCACAAAGTGACGGAAGTGACGTAACGAGCGTCACCGTTACGGAACAGGTTCCCCCTAAAAAAGAAACCTCCCCCACACCCCCTAAAGAAAAAACTACCCCTTCCCAGTCGGAACCTAACGGTTCCTCCAAAACCCCGCGTCAGGCGCTCGAATGCGTTCTCGACGCCAAGCATGCCTCCGACCTTCTCGACCATCGGAAGCGGATCAAAAAACCGATGACACTCCGCGCAGCCGAGTTGTTGGCCGAGCAGTTGGCCCAATGGCACGACCCCAACGAAGCTGCCGACGCCATGATCCTCAACGGCTGGCAGGGCTTCAAACCCGAATACCTCCAGAACCAACGGGCTCGCGGCTCCCCAGGCCGCCCGCCACAGCCGAAGTACGACCCCTTCAAAGCCCTTGCCGAGGAACTAAGCGATGGACAAGACCGAAGCCAAGGAAGCGACCGCCGCGATTGGGATGATGCTCAAGGCGTTCCCTTCCTCACAATCGAACATCACGGATGAAAGCGCCCGGGTTTACCTGTTCGCCGTCGAGGACTTTTCGCTCGACGCCATCAAGCGGGCCTGCCGGCTGTTCGTTCGTGGCGAAATCAAGGGCCGTAACAACGCCTTCGCCCCATCGGCACCGGAACTGGCGGACGCCTGCAAGACCGCCGAAGGCCAGATCAAGGTCGAGCATTACGAGGCCGAGCGGGTCTTTGTCGAAGCCGGTTCGCCGCTCTGGAAGCAGCTGCAAATCCATCGTGGCGACCACAGCTTGCCGACCTTCCAGCGCGACGGCAAAGACGGCTGGTTCTTCACCAAGGACGATTGCCGGCAGGCAGAAATGATCGCGCTTCCGCCGACGATCTCCGAACAGCAGATGGCCATCAACGCCACACGCGTAAAGGGCCTGATTGGCCAGGTTACGACCTTCAACAGCGCTGACGACGACAAGCACGACATGGGCCAGCGAGGTGCAGCATGAACACAACCACCGCTATGGGCGGGGAGATTTGAGATGAGCGAATTCCTGAAATGCGATGCGACGGGCTGCGATCATCTGGAGACGGTGGAGTCGATCACTGGCGACATGGTTGGAAAGCCGTGCCCGAAGTGCGGAGCCAATCTGCTGACGCAAAACGATTGGGACCACTACGAGCGGGTGTTCCGCCCCTACGTCGATACGCTCACGGAGCTGGGGCTGATCCAAGGCGCGAAGCCGGGTGATGCTGGAGTGATGCGTGTCGGCTTCCACGAGGGAGAATACACGTTTCGCCTACCTGTCTCCACTCCCCAGCCCAATGCAGATGAAGGAGACGGGAAATGACGGACGAACGCGAAGAAGGCGTAACCGAGCTTTTGAATCCGTACTACCTGTTCATCAGCGACAGGCCGGGGCTGCTGTCCCTGCTGTACGATGTGGACATGCTGCCAGAGCAGACGGTGACACGGGCAGGTGCCAGTCGACTGGCCGCGCTGTGTTCGGTGTGGAAGGCAGGCGAGGATGGCACCTTGCCCCACGTGAAGCCGCTGCACACCGCATACTAACCACCAAACTAGAGGCTGACACTATGGGGCAGACAAGCTGGTACGTGATCATCACGAATCCGAATTGTGAGCTAAAGGCGACCAATGAGCTGCGCCGGGCCGGGCTACGGGTCTATCTGCCAAAGCGGACATTCGAGCACGTCCGTAAGGGCGCAAAGACGGTCAAGAGCCGTCCTGCTTGGACTGGCTACCTGCTGGTGCGCTTTCCCGAGGCATTGCAGGAGCAGTACCGTGTCTATGTGCCAACCGATGACGGCGTGAGGGCGGAATATCGCTGGCGACCGAAGTTCGCGGTGGCTCGCGCTTGCCAGGGCGTCAAGGACTTCCTGTTGTGGATGTCGGACAGTGGTTTCAACCAGCCTGCGCCGTTCGCTGAAAGCGTTGTTCTCGCGTACATGCGTCGGCAGCGCAACCGCGATTATGACGGCGCCAAGCAAGCGCAGCAAGAGCGGGAAGGCAAGCGCGCAAACTTCCGCGTCGGCATGGATGTGCAGGTAACTGCCGGCCCGTTTGCGTCATTCATGGCTCGGATCGAAAAGACCCACGCGGACACGGCATGGATTGTCCTCAACATCTTCGGTCGTGAGACGCCAATGCGTATGGAAAACTATACCGATTCCCTTGAGCCACTTGCCAAATCACCCATTGCGGCTTAAGAAAATCTACAGGACGACTTCCCCGTGCCGTAGTTCGGGGCCTTGCTGGCGTAATTGCCGGGGGAAGCCCAGCCCAACCACAAGTTTGGCGCATTCTTTTCTGCGCCCTGAATTTGCCCGATGGGCATACGAACCTGGGTCAGGAATAATGTGGCTGAGCCACCCCAGCCCGTAAGCTGGTCCCTGATCCCGGAGCCAATTCCAGAGGTCGCCGGTTGGGGTTCGTTCCTGGCAGGCAATGTGCGCAGTCATCACTGCGAAGTCGTCGGTTGCAAACGGCGCACCCTATCCGCCCCATGGGCAACAAGATCGAGACGGCGGCGTGGATGGACACGCGTGGCCGGATGAAGTCGGAGGGTCGCGAGCCAGTTAGCCGACAGGTCGCTCGCAAAGCCGGTATCAAGCCCGGCCCGTCTCGATACCCAACATACAGTTTGACCCGGTTCCGAGGGATTGGCGGTAGCCGGTCGCGGTAATCTTGCAAGTCCGGGTCAATTCAGTTCGAGCGCGGCGACGACATCATGTCACCCCGTTAGCCAACGACGCCCGCTCGAGCCCCATAGGTTCCGCACGGCTCTGCACAGCACCCGACCCGACCTGAATTAACAGGCGGCGCCCATGGACGCATGGGATGGGGACCATCGTTTCCCAGCCCCTCCCTTAACCGGTGGGGCTTTTGCATTTGGAGAGACAGCATGAAGGCTCGTGCATCAGCTCAAAAGCTAGGTCTGGGCGAAACCACCTCAGACGGCTCCTATTTCCCCAAGGTCGACGGTAAGCCGGTGGGAGAAGATGGCCGCGCATTCTGGCCAACTCGCGCTGAAGCTCTGCGCGTTGCCAATCGCTTCCTGACCAGGCTTGTCGACCACGAAAAACAGTTCGCCGCCGCCTAACCCCATTCCCCATCCCTTGGCATAACAGCCAGGGGAGAACATGGAGAGCTTCAATGGCCCAGATCGGCAGCATCGGCATTCCATCGGCAACGCTCCACCTCCGCATCACGTATCCGACTTTCTACCACTGGCGCCTGCGCCTCGCCGTCTGGGTGATCGGCTTCGCATCGTTCGTTGCGCCCAAGCAGGTCCGCATCGTTGTCGAGACGGAAATGGCCGCTGAGTAGAACCTGTTTGCGCGTAATGCCAGTTGCCCATCGCGTGGCAGGAATGGATTTGCTCAATCCCATGCAATTCGCCGAATATTCCAAACTGAGCGCCAATCAGGCATCGCGCGCCGCGTCCAAGCTCATCGAGACAGCCGCAGTATCGGGCGCATGGATCAGCAATGATCTGCCGGAACGTCTGGCCGCACTTCGCGAGATCATGCGCAGGGACAGAAAGGCGGCGTGATGGCTGCTCTCAAGAACGCCCGGCACGAGAAGTTCGCTCAAGAGCTTGCCAAGGGTAAAAGTGCCACGGACGCGTACAAGGCTGCTGGGTACAAGCCTGACGATGGCAACGCGGCCCGCCTGACAGGAAATGACAGGATCAAGGAACGACTGGCCGAGCTGACCGAGCGCGCCGCCGACAAGGCCGTGGTCGACAAGGCATGGGTGCTGGATCGTCTTCGTCAGAACGTCGAGACCTGCATGACGATGGACTTTGTTCGGGGGCCCAATGGCCAGCCTACACCGGCCGTCACTCATAACCCAGCGGCCGCAAACAAAGCGCTCGAACTGCTCGGCAAGGAGCTCGGCATGTTCAAGGACCAGCACGAGCACACCAGCCCTGATGGCAGCATGACGCCTCCGAGCGTGATTCAGTTGATCGGGGTGCCGGCAAAACATGACAACGGCAGCGGTTCAACTTCCTGACAAGCTGGTCCCGATCTTTGCGCCACCCAGGGGCAGTGTTCAATATCGCGGGCTTCACGGCGGCCGAGGCAGCGCCAAGTCATTCACTGCGGCAAAGATGGCCGCGATCTGGGGATATGCCGAGCCGCTCCGCATTTTGGCGACACGCGAGTTTCAGGCCTCCATCAAGGAAAGCTTTCACGCCGAACTGAAATCGGCCATCGCATCTGAGCCATGGCTAGAGGCACACTATGACGTTGGGGTGGACTATCTGCGCGGCGCCAACGGAACCGAGTTCTTCTTTCGCGGCCTGCGGCACAGCACTAGCTCGATCAAGTCGCTGGCCAAGATCGACCTGACCATTGTCGAGGAGGCCGAGGACGTCCCAGAGGTTTCATGGCTAGCTCTTGAGGCCACGGTGTTCCGCCAGCCCAAGTCTGAGCTGTGGCCGATCTGGAACCCGCGCCTTGATGGCAGCCCGGTGGATCTGCGGTTCCGCAAGAACCCGCCGCCGAACGCGCTGATCACGGAGATCAACTGGAAGGACAACCCGTTCTTCCCGCCGGGCATGGAGACGCTGCGCCGCCGCGAACAGGAGCGCCTGGACCCGAACACCTATGCCCACGTCTGGGAGGGGGCATACCTCACCAATTCGGACGCACAGGTATTCGCCGGCAAGTTCCGGGTGGCCGAGTTCGAGCCAGGCGATGATTGGGACGGGCCGTATCAAGGCGGTGACTTCGGTTTCAGCCAAGATCCTACGGCAGCGGTTCGCTGCTGGGTCAAAGGCGATACCCTCTATGTCAGCCATGAGGCGGGTAGGGTGGGGCTGGAACTGGACGACACTGCGAAGTTCGTCACCACTCAGATACCGAAATTCGCCGACTATGTGACCCGCTGGGACAATGCCCGGCCAGAGAGTATCAGCCACATCAAGCGGCATGGCCTGCCAAGGTCAGAGGCCGTCGAAAAGTGGAAGGGCAGCGTAGAGGACGGCGTGGCGTTCCTGCGGTCATTCCGCGAGATCGTCGTGCATCCGCGTTGCACCGGCATTGCGCAGGAAATGCGCCTCTACAGCTACAAGATTGACCGATTGAGCGGGGACATCCTGCCGGTCATTGTCGACGCCTGGAACCACTATATCGACGCCCTGCGCTATGCCGTTGGCCCGCTCATCAAGAGACAGGGGCAGGCCATGGTATTCCTGACCAAGAGGCACCGTTCATGAATCCTCTCGCCTTGGTGGTCAACGCGGCCCGCCGCCTCGAAACCATGTTCCCGGCCTATTTCGACAATCAGGTCAAGCACAACCACTACCGGGACTTCGGCTATCCCACCAACGTCACCTTTGCCCAGCTCTACCAGATGTACAGCCGCAACGGCATTGCGCGGGCCGGCGTCGAAAAAACCATCCTCAAGACATGGCAGGATAATCCATTCCTGCTGGAGGCAGAGCGCGACGGCAGCGAGGGCGCCAAGAAGAAGGAAACCGCGCTCGAAAAGGAGATCCGTCAGCGCTTCGATGATCTGCGGTTCTGGCAGCATATGGCCGAAGCTGATCGGCGCTCACTGGTCGGCAGCTATTCCGGCCTCATCCTGCGCTTTGCAGACAGCAAGAGGTTTCAAGAGCCCGTCGATAGCGTGCCCGGCGGTTTGCTCGGGTTGGTCGAACTCATCCCGGCCTGGGAAGGGCAACTGACAGTCGCGGAGTGGAACACCGACGAGACCTCGGACGACTATGGTCAGCCGAAGATGTTTCAGTTCAACGAAGCCCAGGTTGGCGACACGACGAACAAGACACGCCAGTTCGCGCTTCACCCCGACCGCGTACTGATCTGGTCGAAGGATGGCACGGTTCATGGCCAATCTCTTCTTGAGCCGGGCTTCAACGACCTGTTGACGCTGGAGAAGATCAGCGGCGCCGGCGGCGAAGGCTTTTGGAAGAACGCCAAGTCAGCGCCGGTCCTGCAGATCGACAAGGACGCCAGCC
>Ga0233380_1000117_pt1 | contig 45365 bp, 48 predicted proteins | sample ElkDunMinimDraft_9_FD_191541 | JGI IMG/M metagenome (GOLD analysis project Ga0233380, IMG submission 191541) | Fecal eukaryotic communites from dung pellets of Tule Elk in California, USA - Elk Dung F36 | ecosystem: Host-associated > Mammals > Digestive system > Large intestine > Fecal | place... | reverse complement strand
ACGATCGCTGGCATGGTGGCGCTGTTCAACGCACTGTAGCCCATGTTCCAACCAGCGCCAGAAATCACGCCTATTCCCTTTGCGCGCGTATCCTGGCCTTGCCGTTCTTAACCAGCATCATTGCCTCGGTCCGGCAGTTGCGAGAAGCCGCGTTTATCAATGCTTCGGCTCTAGGTGTAATCCCGCAACGAGACGATATTCTCGTAATCGCCGTCCTGTGTTTCCAGCCTTATCCCAAAGCTTTTGGTCAGCATTGCCATGGCGGCATAGCAACCGCCCAGGAACACGACCTCCATCAGCTGCTCCTGATCATACCGTTCGCCTAGCGCCGTCCAGCATGCATCTCCGATACGGGTGCCTTGCAGCAACTCCTCTGCAGCGCGGCACAGCATTCGGTCAAAGGCGGATAGTGCCTCCCCCTCACCTACCTGCGCTGCCGCGATGTCTGCGTCGCTCATCCCCGCGTTGCGGGCGATCATCACGTGGTGGTGCAGTTCATAGACCTCACCGCACAGCGTCAGCAGACGCAGAACGATAATTTCGCGGTCACGCGCGGACAGTTTCGACCCGCGTATCACCTTGTCGATATAGGGAAGGAATATGCGATAGGCCTGCGGGTGACGCACTAGAACCCGCGAGAAGTTCAGGTGCGTCCACTCGCCAACAAGCTCAGCCTGCTCCTGTGTGAAATCTTCCACCGCCAGTGGTGGGATGCGTTCGGGAAAGTCCGGCATACCTCTCCTCCTACGCGTTAGTGTCTACCAGCGACGACCGCTGCCGTCGAAGACGATGGGCCGCTGGTATGACACGTCCGCATCATCGCGCGATCCGCGAAGAAAGCCCTTAACCGCGTCACTGGCCAGCCAGGTCGCATCGCCTTCTACGGCCATTTCCACTGTACTGCGGCGGTTGAGGATGCGCCATTCGCCATTCCGCCTCTGCATCTGGTCCATGTACCGGCCCATGGCGACCTTGCAGACGGTCTCATCCAGCGAAAGCAACCCGCCCACAACATAGCTTTCACAATAGGCGGTATCGCCATCGATCTCGCAGCTGTGGTTGGCTATGTTGTGTTGATTAGCCGTAAAAAAGGCAGCGTGGCCAGCATTGGCCCGGTCGGGATATTCAGTGGCAGGCGTCATGGATGGGCCGTGCTCATCACCGCCCTCGGGCCAATAGCAGCTAGCCGTCAGCGCAGCGTCGTGGCGGTCCCGGCCACGTGATTCGCGGATGATGCAGTCCAGAATCTCTTGCCGATCCTTCAGATGACGCACGATCGTCCGCAGCTCGCGAAGTTCTTCTTCCAAATTCATTGTCATGCTCTCCCTGTATTTTTTGTTTTTCAACCGTATCCCAGATTTCAGGCCCTGCCAGTCTGGCTCGACAACAAGGCCGGATCAATGCCCTCGGCGTGCCAAGCAGCGCTCCACCGCTGCTCTGCCGGGGTATTGAAAACGATATCCTGTCGCCCTTCTGCCGCGAACCAGCCGTGGCGGCGCATTTCGTCATCCAACTGGCCCGGCCCCCAGCCGGAATAGCCCAGCGCAAAAAGCCAGTGGCATGGTCCGCGCCCCTCGGAAATGGCGCGCAGCACGTCCATTGTCCCGGAAAGCGCGCCGAGCGACTCCACCACAATTGTGCCTTCGCCGACCCAATCGTCGCTGTGCAATACAAACCCACGCCCCGGTTCAACCGGACCGCCATGATGGATCGGACAATCGGGCGCGACGCCAGGCTCTATCCCGACGTCCGCCAGCAGATCGCGAAAACCTATGCCTTCACGCAAATGCCCCACACCTATGCCGAGAGCACCGTTTTCGTCGTGCATGCAAAGGGCAATGGCCGCATGTTCAAAGCGCGGATCGCCGATGCCCGGCAACGCCAGCAGGAGCCGGCCGGAAAGATACTGCGCTTCAGTCATGAGCAAAGTCTAGGGCAACTGGCCCAGTCGGCAACCCGTCATTGCATCGTTTCAACCCGCCGCACGGATCTGTTCCCCGTTTCATTCGCGATGCGAAGCTTTGCCGCGCGCGCGGCAAAGCCTTATGAACCGCCTGAACCTCTGAGGATGTAAGCCCGTGAAACTGCTGTTTGATTCGCCGCAGCCTCCCGCCGTCCCGCTGCAGGGGGAAGATGCCGCCTTTCCCGTCAACCGCATCTTTTGCGTGGGACGCAATTATGAGGCACATGCCAAGGAAATGGGCTTCAGCGCCGATCGCGACGCACCTTTCTATTTCTGTAAAACCCCTTCGGCGATCTGCCACTCAGGATCGACAATCGCTTTTCCGCCCGGCACGGAAAACTGCCATTACGAAATGGAACTGGTGGTCGCCATCGGCGCTCCAGCCTTTCGCGTTACCAAGGCTGACGCGATGTCCGTGGTGCTGGGCTATGCATGCGGCCTCGACCTGACGCGGCGCGACCTGCAATTTGCTGCCCGCGAGCAGGGCCGCCCATGGGACATTGCCAAGGACTTCGAAAACGCCGCCGTAATCGGCCCGATTACCCGCACTGCGGCCTTTGGCCCGGTGCGGGCACAGGGCATCCGCCTTACCCAGAATGGTCAGGTGCGGCAGGATGCATCACTGTCGGAATTGATCTGGAATGTGCCGGAACTGATCGCGCACCTGTCCGGCTATTATCACCTTAGACCCGGCGACCTGCTTTACACCGGCACTCCCGCCGGTGTCGGACCAATCACGCCGGGTGACGTGCTGGTCGGCACGATTGAGGGCCTTCAACCGGTCGAATTAGAAATCGGGCCGGCCGAATAGCGGCAACATGGGCGAGGGCTGGCGGCCTCTCGCCCAACCCTATTCCTGTATTGCCGCCGGCTTGGTGGCGAACCAGATGCTATGCCAGTCGTTTTCGCTGCCGACGAACGCCGGCAGAGTCACGACATCCACATCGAACCCTGCTTCACGGAGCCTCTGGCTGAACGCTGCGTCGAAATAAGCTGACCACACCGCAAGAATGCCGCCGGGCCGCAGCGCCGCATAGGCAGAACGAAGGCCCCAGTTGCAGTAAATCCGCTCATTCGCCAGTTGGATGAAACCCTCCGGCCCATTGTCCACATCAAGCAGAATGGCGTCGAAACAGTCGGTCGATCCTGCGATCAGGTCATGCACGTCTTCAAGCGCAACCTTGACTCGCGCATCAGTCATCGAATTGCCGAACAGATGGGCAAGAGGTCCCTTCGCCCATTCCACGATCTGCGGCACAAGTTCGGCCACGGTGATGGCGGACTTCGGCCCCCACGCTGCCAAAGCAGCGCCAAGGGTGAAGCCCATGCCCAGACCACCGATCAGCACCGAACCCTCTGCACCTCCAAGGCGCTGGTGAGCCAATGTCGCCAACGCCTGTTCAGAGAGATGGTCGCGGCTGCCCATCAGCTCTTCCCGGCCGTACTCGATCGAAAATTCCGTGCCACATTTCAGAAGAAGCAGTTGTCCCCCACCGGGGATGTCTGCCGTATCGATCAGCTCGACTGGGTCGATTACCGGGTTCGTCAACGCTCCGGCTGCTATTTCTTGCGGGCTTTACGCGCCGCATAACGGGCGTCGCGTGCAGCTTTCTGCTCTTCCGGCGTAAGGACTTTCGGCCGAGCGGCTTCCGCAGCTTCGGCTGCCAGACGGGCCTGTTCGGCCTTGGCTGCCAGTGCCTCTTCCTTGGCGAGACGCACAGCGGCGCGCTTTTCAGCAGCGGCAGCTTCACGAGCGCGCTCACGCTCAACACGCAGCGCAAGCTCCGCTTCATCGACTGGCGGCTTGGCGCGCAATTTCTCCAGAGCTTCGGCCTTCGCGCGCTTTGCGGCGGCGACGCGATCTTCAAAACCCGGCTGCTGGTAACCCTTCATCTGTGTATCTTGACCTTTTTGCAAAATGGATGGCTAAATCGCGCAGGATACGCGGCCCCGGCTTGTCTGAACTGTCAGCCGACAAACGGGAGCGCCAAGGCGGCCTTATCGGCCCAAGATGCCGCCAAAGCAACCTTTTGGGTGGGCGAAAGCGCGATGGATTGTCCAACGCCGGTCACGAGCCGCCTGTGCGGTTTCCGATAAGGCCACGCCAACGCGGATCGAGTGACCATGAAATATCACCAATATCGCCTCGCAAATCCAGGCTGCATCTGCACTTCGCCACTCTCCCTGCTCCGTGCGACGCGCGTTAGCTTGACTGAAACAGAGTGTTCTGTGCAGTCATTAGGTGCATCATAGGGGAGCACGCTTAGTTTGTTCATCTCCGTCCTCGTCGCGGTTTTACTCGCCGCGTCGCCCGAACCCGGTTCTACCTCCTCCATTGAACGCTTCTTTATTGGCACAACTGAAGGCTCCGGCACCGTCCAGATGATCGCATCAGGCCGCCACGGCGTGACTGATCGCAGCGAGGGCCGCAAGGACGCCAGCGGCGCCCTTCTCCTTGATCAGACCGTGGAAGAGGAAGGCAAGCCCGCTCGCCGCCGCTCTTGGCGCCTTGTGCGCGCAGGCGACAACCGCATCACCGGCACTATCAGCGATGTGAAAGGCACCGTCGAGGGAGAGATTGCAGGAGATACCATCCATCTGCGCTACCGCATGAAGGATGGCCCGTCGGTCAAACAGTCGATCTCTATCCAGCCCGGCGGTCGGACCGCAAAGAACCGCATGACCTATCACCGTTTCGGACTGAAGGTTGCTACCGTGGAAACCGTGATTCGCAAGGTCGAATGAACGAGCGCAAGCGCACCTTATGCCCGCTTGTTTGATGGCCCAGATACGCGCCTGCTTTCTCAGGGCACCGATTGATCGTTCCCGCCGATTCCATCGATAGTGAAGTCCACGATTGCCTCGCGGATTTCCTCATCAGTGGCCATGCCGGGCGGGAACAACCAGCCCTTGAACATCACGCTGGCCAGTACTGCGGCGAATGACACGCGCACCATCAGTTCCGGGCGGACTTTACGCGAACCGGTGGCGCGTCCCTCCATCGTTGCCCGGCCCTGCTCGAAATAGGCTTTGAGGCCTTCGATATCGGTAAGGCTCTCGGCAGACGTCTGCGAATAGGCTTGTGCGACAATCAGCGACATCAGCATGCCCGAATGCTCGCTCATGAAATCTTGCAGCTCATTGATATAGCGCCGGGCGAGGACCCGCTCTGGCTCCTGCGATCCCGCATCGACAAGGTTCCGGGCCTGAAACTCTGCGAAATGGCGGTTCAGTGGCTGGAACACCGCCTCGCGGTATAGTTCTCCCTTCGATTCAAAGAGTCGAAATATCTGTGCCTCAGTTACATCCGCACGGCGCGCGATGGCCGCCGTCGTGGCCCCGGTATAGCCGTGCTCCTCGAACTCACTGGTCGCGGCCGACAGGATGCGATCCAGGATTTCCTGTGCACTGCGCCGGCGGCGGCGTGCAGGGGACGGTTCAACGGAGGCTTCAGGCTTCGGCATGCAGGCTCCCTTGGGTGATCATGACAATAGTCCTTTCCAGCCCAGAAAGATAGCATATACTATCTTAGAATCCGACGTTTCGCGTCGGGACAATTATGGAGAGGCGAATGGCCAAGGCAATCGCGCCCGATATATTGAGCTATCTGACGGACCTTGAAGGGGCCGTCGCCAAGCTGGCCGACACCTGGCGGCCCGAAGATCCCGCCTATCGCGCCGACGTATATCGTCAGACGATGACGAGCCTGTCTTACGCCTACTTCATGTATTTCCACGCCGATGCAGAACACCCTGATTGGGCGCCGCTGTGGAACCCGGTCTATACGCTGCAGCCCAATCCCGACGACATCTATCTCCAGACCCCCATCCGGGGCGACCTGACGTACCGGGTTTCAGGCAATCGCGGCACTTGCAAGATTCTGTCCTTCACCACGCAGAACGCGCTGTCGGGAACAGTTGACGAACTGCCCCGCCCCAACGGCCATAACGAGGTGGATGACACCGATCTTGGCTTGGAGATGGGTCAGGACTTTGAGGTGGTCTTCAGCGCACAGCGACCGGCCGGTTACACGGGAAAATGGGCAAAAATCGACCCTGCGGCGCGCGGCATGATGGTGCGCTACCGCAGCTATGACTGGCTGAACGAGGTCGATCCGGTGCTGTCTATCGAATGCCTGGATTCGGTGCCGCTCAAACCACGGCTTTCACCTGATGATATCCTGCACCGTATTCGGGAGATGGCGAAATTCCCGGCCCGCAAGACCAATCTGTATTATGAAATGCAGAACGGCGTGAAGCGCAACGTTGGCTGGAACGTGTTTGAGCCTGTCCGCTATCCCGGCGCGCTGGTGAAACAGACCTACTGGCCCGCCTGTTTCCAGCTTGAACCCGATGAAGCGTTGATCATCGAAACTGACATGCCCGCAAGCCGCCCGTACTGGAATATCCAGCTGAACGACCCCTATTTCAATGCGCTGGAGTATGTTTACCGCCTCTCCAGCACCAATGGGGCCATGGCAAAGCTGTCTTCGGACGGAAAGTTCCGCGCAGTAATTGCGCTCACCGATCCCGGTGTGCCCAACTGGCTCGACCCGGCGGGTTATACCGAAGGTGGGATCTATGGCCGCTGGTACGATTGCGACAGCGAGCCGGTGCCCACGATCGCGCGGGTAAAGCTTGCTGATCTGCGCAGCCACTTGCCCTCCGACACGCCCATTGTGACACCTGCAGAACGGGCCGAAGAACTGCGCCTGCGTGTAAAAGCCTGCCAGCGCCGCAGGAGATGGTGATGATCACCGATCATCTGAGCTTCACGGGCAAGGTGGCCATCGTTACCGGGGGCGGCACCGGGATCGGCTATGCAACGGCCCTGCAACTTGCAAAGCTGGGCGCCAGTGTCGTCATCGCCAGCCGCACCGCCGACGAACTGGAAGCCGCCGCCGCCCTCATGGCGGCTGAGAGCGGCTCCCGATGCCTTGCCGTGCCAACTGACGTAAAGGATGAAGATGCCATCATCCGCATGGTACAGCGAACGGTTGACGCCTTCGGCCGCGTCGACGTGCTGATAAACAACGCGGGCGGAACCCGCATGGGGCCACTTGAAAGCATCCCGACGCGCGGCTGGGATTCGATCTTCGATCTGAACATGAAATCCGCCTATTTATGCACCCGCGAGGCAGGCAAGCACATGATGGCGCAAAAATCAGGCGCAATCGTCAGCATTTCATCAGGCGCTGGCATCAACGGCGTGAAAGGCGGGGCGCATTATTCGGCTGCGAAATCCGCGCTGCAGATGTTCACGCGCGTAACAGCCGCCGAATGGGGCCGATATGGCATCCGCGCCAACTGCGTCGCTGCCGGCGCCATCGCCAGCGAACGTGTGTCCGAAGCCTGGAAAGTCGCCGGGCTGGACGAGGAGCAAATGGGCAAGGCCATGCCGCTCGGCCGAACGGGCACCCCGGATGAAATGGCCAATATGATCGTTTTCTTCGCCAGCGACGCCGCTTCCTACATCAGCGGCGAGACTATTTCGGTGAACGGCGGCCCCGCGCTGGGCGGCATCGCACTCGACTAAGCACCAATCCGCGCCGGAGAGCGCGCCAACCAGGTGATAAGGGACAACCCGTCAGAATGGACTTGAACTACGATCCCCCCGCAGCCTTTCGCCATTCGCTGGACCAGCTGCACGAAACTGTCACCCGTGAAGTTGGCTTCGACGATTTCGGGCCGGACGACTACATCCCCGGCCTAAATGCTTTGCTCCAGTCGATGGACTATGACCCGCGCTTTTCCGAAACCGGCCGCCGCGCAGCATGGGGAATGCTGATCGATGTGCTGCGTGGGCGCGCGCACGCCATCCAGTCCATGAAGGATAGCCCCGGTTTTGACCATGCTCCAATCCTGAGCCCCGTGGTCATCACGGGTGTACCGCGCACAGGGACCACCGCGCTCCACCGGCTGATGGCCGTCGATCCACGCTTTCAGGGGTTGCAGACATGGCTGCTGGATTCGCCGATGCCGCGTCCACCCATCGATAGCTGGGGCGATTACCCGCAGTTCCGCAAGAGCGCGCAGCTGCTGGAAACCCAGTATACTGCCTCTCCAGAATCGCGTGCCATGCATTTTCGCGCAGCCGAGGAAGTGCACGAATGCTGCATGCTGCTGCGGCAGAGCTTTGTGTCCAACCTGTGGAGCTGCGGCTGGTCTGCCGCCACCTACGACGCGTGGTGGCAGGCGCAGAGCGAATGGCCCGCCTATCAGCACTTCCACCGCTGCGTGCAACTGATCGGCAGCAATGAACCAGAGAAGCGCTGGCTGCTGAAAAACCCCGGCCATATCGACAATCTGGACCTGCTGTTCGCCATCTTTCCCGATGCGAAGGTGATCCAGACACACCGCGATCCGGCGAAGGCAGTGCCCAGCCTCGTCTCGCTGCTGATGCGGATGCACCCAATCATGGAGGAAGGCCGCGCCGATCAGCGCGGCACGATCATGCTCCGCCGCGAAGTTGCCAAATGGTCCGCCGCCGTGCGCCGCGGCGAGATTGTGCGCCAGCAGCACCCCGACCAGATACTGGATGTCGTCCATAGCGATTTCCATGCTGACCCAATGGGGGTTCTGGAACGCATCTATGGTTTCATCGGCATGGACATCCCCGACGACACCCGCACCGGCATGGCCAAGCGGATCAAGGACAAGCCCGAGCTATCCCACGGCATCCATCGCTATGACATCGCCGATTTCGGCATGAGCGAGGATGAAGCGCGCGAACCTTTTGCCGATTACATCCGCACGTTCGATCTTCTGGAGAAGCGTTCATGAAGGCCGCAATCTATCCCGGACAGGGGCAGCCCATCAGCGTCCAGAGCCTTCCTGATCCCGAACCGGGCGCAGACGATGTCGTCATAAAAGTTCACCGCTGCGGCATCTGCGGTACGGACCTTTCCATGACCAAGGGCGGCATGTGGGACTATGGCCCTGGCGTGCAGTTCGGCCACGAATATGCCGGAGAGATTGTCGCCACCGGCCCTCTCGTATCCAGCTTTCGCGTGGGTGACAGGGTGGCCGTCCTGCCGTCTGTCGCCTGCGGAGAATGTCAGGGTTGCCGCAGCCATGGCAACAATGTGCTGTGCCATGCCAGCCCGGCGACGGCGATGGTGGGCTTTGCCGAATTCGCCAGGGTTCCGGCCAGCGTGCTGACCCGGCTGCCGTCCACCCTGTCCATGGCCGACGGCGCGCTGATAGAGCCGCTGGCCATCAGCCTTTATGGCGTGAAACTGGCCGCCATTCAGCCGGGCGACCGGGTACTGGTGCTGGGCGGCGGGACCGTGGCGCTTTATGCGATGTATTGGGCGCGGCGACTGGGCGCAGGCAAGGTCGTCGCCATGTCGCGATCTTCGCGGCGCAAGGACCTGTCGCTGAACATGGGGGCGGACAGCTTCGTTCCCTATGGCGAAAACGAAATCGGCGAAGTGATAGAAGCGTTGGGCGGTCCGCCGCAGATCGTGTTCGAATGCGTGGGCGCCGAAGGGATGCTGGGCAAGTCGATCATGCATGTTGGCCAGTTCGGCAAGGTCGTCAGCCTTGGGTTCTGCACATCACCCGACCCGATCATCCCCGGCATGGCTTCCTACAAATGCGCGTCGATGCAATTCGCGGTCGGCTATTCGATGAAGGAATTCCTCTACATCGCGGACCAGTTGGACCGTGATCGTCTTCATGGGGGCGGCCACGCCGATCCCAAGGCAATCATCACAAACGACGTCCCGTTAGCTAGGATGCCCGACATTTTCGAGGCCCTCCGCAGCCCCAACCACGAAACCAAAGTCCACATCCATCCGTGGGCAGGAGTATGACCATGGCCATTCCAGCACTTGTCGTCGGCACCGGCTTTGGCTGTCGTGTTCATGTTCCCGCCCTGCGCGCCGCAGGTTTCGATGTGGTCGGACTTGTCGGCACTCAGCCTGACCGGTTGGCAAAAAAAGCGGCAGACGCAGGCATATCCGCCACATTTACCAACCTTGATGAAGCCATCGCCAAAACCGGTGCAAAGCTTGTTACTATCGCCACCACGCCCAACACCCACGGCGCGCTGGCAATGCAGGCCATCGCGCAGGGTTGCCATGTGCTGTGCGAAAAGCCCTTCGCCATTGATGCCGCCGAAGGGCAGGCAATGCTGGATGCGGCGCAGGCGGCGGGAGTCGTACATATGGTAGCGCATGAATTCCGCTGGCTGCCTGATCGCGCACTGTTTGGCCGTGCGATTGCCGACGGATTGATCGGCGAACCACGCTTTCTGGTACTCGATCAGTTCATCCCCTTCTGCGCGGATCCCGAAACACGCCTGCCGAAGTGGTGGTTCGACAAGGCCGAGGGCGGCGGCTGGCTGGGCGCTGGCGGATCGCATCTGATCGACCAGATACGGGCGTGGCTAGGCGACTTCCACTCACTCAGTGCCAACCTTCTGGTCGTGTCAGACCGCGGCGATGTTGCGGACGATACCTATTCCATGCGCTTCCTAATGCAGAACGGCGTCGAGGGATCGATGCAGCAGACGGCCGGCGCATGGGGCCCGCCGACAACGACATGGCGCTGCGCTGGCACCAAGGGCACCGTATGGATCGAAGGCGGCAAGGTCGTGGTCGCCGACAAGTCTGGCACCCGCGAACTTCCGGTGCCAGACGACCTTCTCCTGCCCCCGCCCCCGCCGCCTGCTGATCCCAATTCCAGCAACCGGATGTCGCATTTTGAGCTCGCCCCCTTCACCCGCCTTTGCGAAGCGACACGCGATGCGATCGAAGGCAAGGCCGGAACTGCGCCCGTTGCGCCGCCTACGTTCCGTGATGGCCTTGCCTCAATGAAAGTGCTGGATGCAATGCGGGCATCGGCCGCCGCAGGTGGTGCGCTGCAGCTGGTTTAACAGGAGGGCGACCGATGGAAAATGCACGTGAAAAAGGTCTAGACCTGTTTCGTGAGATCTTTGGCGGCGCAATGGCCGACGGCGTGGTTGCCCATGGCAAGTCTAGCGAAGCCTTTGGTCCGCATCAGTCGAACTGGACGCTCGATTTCCCCTTCGGGACGGTATGGACCAGCGACGGACTTGAGCGCAAACTCCGCAGCTGCGTCGTTCTCGGTTTACTGATCGCGCAGGGCCAGCATGACGAGATCAAGTTCCATACACGGATGGGCATGAAAAATGGCCTCTCCAAAAAAGAGCTGGAAGAGATCTTCTACACCGCCATCCCCTATGCTGGTTTTCCGGCGGCCAATTCGGGCAAGCGCGCGATGATGGAAGCTTTTGCGGAGATCGAAGCAGAGGAATCGTAGCCACAAGCGGTGCTTTCATGCAGGTGCTGCCGCCGTTACCGCTCCCGTGGATTACGGCACAAAGGAATCTACCGTGCAGATTGCAGTTTTGACGTTCGATGGGTTCAACGAACTGGATTCTTTCGTCGCAGCGGCAATCCTCAACCGGATGAAGGCAAAAGGCTGGGCCGCGCACATCACCGCACCCACCGCCGAGGTCACATCGCTGAACGGGGTGACCGTCCAGCGCCAGAAACCGCTGGAATTCTCAGCGCAAGCCGATGCGATCATCATCGGCAGTGGCCGAAATACCCGGGACATCGCCGCCGACGCAGAGCTGTTGTCGCGCATCCGCCTGGATCCGTCCCGCCAACTGATCGGTGCGCAATGCTCCGGCCCGCTGCTGCTCGCAAAACTGGGATTGATCGGTGATGTACCAGCCTGCACCGACCTGACCACCAAACCCTGGGTTATCGAGGCGGGCGTTAACGTCATCGACGCACCCTTCGTGGCGCATGGTAATGTCGCCACAGCCGGTGGCTGCCTGTCATCGCAATATCTGGCGACATGGCTGATCGCTCGATTGGCTGGCTTACAGGATGCACAGGACGCGATGCATTATGTCGCACCGGTGGGCGAGAAAGACGCCTATGTCGCACGGGCCATGTCGGTCGTGACGCCGTTCCTCACTCATCCGCAAAGGTGAATGGTTCCGCAGCGCGCCTGTAATCGTCAGGCAGTATCTCACGGCCAATCGGCGGCACGGCGCGGGCCGTGCATTGAACACGGTCGCAGATACGGCAGGTCACGCCGATAGGGGTTGCCTCGACACCCTGAAGATCGACGCCCTTCGCATAGGCAAGCTTCGGCGCATGTTCCGCCGCGCAGGCAAGCGCGACGGCCCGTGTATGTGCGGGCTGGCCATAAGCACCGCCGCCGGCCGTCACGGTGCGGGCGATAGAAAAGAAACGCTGACCGTCCGGCAGGATCAGCCACTGGGTAACGATCTCTCCCGGCGTGCGAAATACCGAATGAACCCGCCACAACGGGCAGCCGCCGCCATGCGCAGCAAAGGGAAATCCCGCGCCGTCGAGCCGTTTCGACACGTTTCCCGCCGCATCGACGCGGATGAAGAAGAAGGGTACGCGTTCCATGCCGGGGCGCTGCAGCGTCGTCAGCCGGTGGGCGACCTGCTCGAAACTTGCCCCGAACAGGCGACCCAATGCCTCCAGATCATAGGCGCGTTCCTCTACCGCTCGGGCAAAGCGGGCATAGGGCATTACCATCGCGGCGGCAGCATAGCCGGCCAGTGCACGCCGCACGAGATTTGCCGCTGTGGGGCTGGCAAAGCTCTCTCCCCGGACCAGCGCCGCGATCTCCCCGCGCATGGCGGTGTAGGCAATATGCAGCGCCAGATGGAACGTCCTGCTTTCAGGCGACAAGATGTCCGCCAGCAGCAGTTGCTCATTATGCCGATCATAGCGGCGCAGCGATCCCATCAGCACATCCGGCGGCAGAAACCGCACCCGAGTCCCGCGTTGGCGCAGCCATTCGGCCGAACCGCCCACCTCGGCAATCTCGGTGAAAAGTGCCTCAGCCCGCTCGTCCAGCGTGGGAAAATGGTTGCGCCTTTCAGCAACGAAGCGCCGCGCCTCGGCTACCGGATCGCTTTCCCCCGGCCCTTCGCCACTGATCCGTTGTTCCGCCAGCGCGCGCTGTTCGCGAACATACGCACCGTGCAACCGCAACAGTGCCTCGCTTACGCCGGGGAAGCTGGTGGCAAGATCGCCGATTTCCAGCGCGGGTAAGTCGATCCCGGCGAAGATCGGATCGCGCAGCACATCGCCAAGCCGCTTGGCCCAAGCCTCGCTATCCTCCGCTGCAAGATCTGCAACATCCAGCTTATAGCCGCGCGCCAACCGCAGCAGGAGGTCAGCGGTCATCGGCCGCTGGTTTCGCTCCAGCAGCGCGACATAGCTGGCAGAAATGCCAAGATCGTCGGCCATGGCCTGTTGCGTCAGGCCAAGCTCACGCCGCAGACGGCGAAGACGGGGGCCAAGATAAAGGGGGCGCGAAACAGCCATATAACGCCTTTTGTCACGCCTGCACAACTTTACAATCAAAACTTGTAAAGTTTGACAGGCCGACTCCGAAGCACATTCCGCCGTGGCGCTTACCGGCATAGGAATTGTGCAACGCAACACATTCCGATGAGGACTTCCCGTGACGTATCAGCAGATCATCGCCGAAGCCGGCCAGACGATTGACCAGAACCAGCAGACATGGAGCGGCATCGCTGCCGAATCGGTCGCCCGCATGCGCCTGCAGAACCGTTTTCGCACCGGGTTGGACATTGCGCGCTACACCGCTGGAATCATGCGCCGCGACATGGCCGCATATGACGCTGACCCCGCTGCATACACCCAGTCGCTGGGCTGCTGGCACGGCTTTATCGGCCAGCAGAAGATGATCTCCATCAAGAAGCACTTCGGCACCACCAAGGGTCGCTACCTCTATCTCTCTGGCTGGATGGTCGCTGCCCTGCGCAGTGAATTCGGCCCCCTGCCCGATCAATCGATGCACGAAAAGACGTCCGTCCCCGCATTGATCGAAGAGCTGTACACCTTCCTGCGCCAGGCCGACGCCCGCGAACTGGGCGGCATGTTCCGCGATCTTGACGCCGCACGCACGCGCGGCGACGAAATCGAAGCCAAGCGGCTTGAGAACGCTATCGACAACCACGAGACACACATCGTCCCCATCGTTGCCGACATCGACGCCGGTTTCGGCAATGCCGAAGCCACCTACCTTCTCTCGAAGAAGATGATCGAGGCTGGCGCCTGCTGCATTCAAATCGAAAATCAGGTTTCCGATGAAAAGCAGTGCGGCCACCAGGATGGCAAAGTCACCGTCCCGCACGAAGACTTCCTCGCGAAGATTCGCGCTGTTCGCTACGCCTTCATGGAACTGGGCGTTGACGATGGCATCATCGTTGCCCGCACGGACTCGCTGGGCGCTGGCCTGACAAAGCAGATCGCCTTCACTCGCGAAGCTGGCGACATTGCCGACCAGTACAACAGCTTCCTTGATTGCGATGAAGTCGACACCGGCAATATCGGGCACGGCGACGTCCTGATTACCCGCGATGGCAAGCTTATGCGCCCAAAGCGCCTGCCTTCGAACCTGTTCCAGTTCCGGTCGGGCACCGGCGAAGATCGCTGCGTGCTGGATTGCATCAACAGCCTGCAGAACGGCGCCGACCTGCTGTGGATCGAAACCGAGAAGCCGCATATCGAACAGATCGCCGGCATGGTTGACCGAATCCGCGAAGTCATTCCGAATGCCAAGCTGGTTTACAACAACTCACCATCGTTCAACTGGACGCTGAACTTCCGCCAGCAGACCTATGACCGCTGGGCCGCCGAAGGCCGCGACGTTTCCGCCTATGACCGCGCCAAGCTGATGAGCGTGGATTATGACGGCACCGACCTTGGCAACGACGCCGACGAAAAGATCCGCACCTTCCAGCGCGATGCTGCGGCCCGCGCCGGCATCTTCCACCACCTGATCACTCTGCCGACCTACCATACGGCGGCCCTCAGCACCGACAATCTGGCCAAGGAATACTTCGGCGAGCAGGGCATGCTGGGCTATGTCGAGGGCGTTCAGCGCAAGGAAATCCGTCAAGGCATCGCCTGCGTGAAGCACCAGAACATGTCCGGTTCGGACATCGGCGACGATCACAAGGAATACTTTGCCGGTGATGCGGCCCTGAAGGCCGGCGGCAAGGACAACACGATGAACCAGTTTGCCGCATGATCCGTCGCGGCTTGAAGAAGGAGAAGTGACGTGACCGAACCCGCCCGCTCCCGCGCTGTCCTCTCGAATGAGGACTTCAAGCTACTGCGCGAGGCCGTATTATTTTATCTGAAGGCGATTGAGGATACGCCGGAGTCCGTTAAGTATTCCAACCTCTATCACCGCCTGGGCAGCGCCATCGGCCGCTGAGCCTCGGCAGACTACTTTCCTGGGGAGGAAAGCGAGGCCCGTCGCGCGACTTGCGTGGCGGGCCTCTTAATGTGTTTGTGGGCCAGCGCTGCGCGCAAAATAGATGGCAGCTCGCTGCGTGATGGCGTCGCGCATGGCAGGCATGCGGACCCGACCCATGCCTGCTGGCTTGACGATCCTTGTTTGGTCCTCAATATCTTTGCGAGGCGTATCCGGAGCAGCACACTCATATCACGGGCCGGACAGCTGATTAGCGCCGCGGGGCTCGGGCTGGACAGCGCCAGCTGAATTTACCAATGCACGAGGCCGCCGACTGTCCGACCTCTCATCGATCCCGCAATCTCGAAAGGAATGCATCCGCATGACCCCAGCACGACGTATGGGACCGAAAGGCTCGGAAATATGGTGCTCGATGCTGGATGCCGCCGAACATATTCTGAAGGAAAGAGGATACGGCGAACTCACATCGCGCAGCGTCGCCGAACAGGTTGGGGTTAAGCAGCGCCTCGTCTATTACTATTTTCATACGATGGACGACCTGATCGTCGAGACTTTTCGCCGGCTGGCGGTTCGCGAAATCGAACGCTTTGAGTTTGCCTTGGCGAGCGAGAATTCCCTGCGCGAGGTCTGGCGCGTTTTTGCCGATACCGCCGACACCAAACTGGTTTCGGAATTCATGGCACTGGCAAATCGCAACGGCCCTCTTCGCGAGGAGGTAGCCTCTCACATCAAGGCTTCTCGCCAACTTCAGGTAAGCGCGATCGAAAAAGCTCTGGAAGCGAGTGGAAAACGATCAGCCTTGGCGGCAAACGCAGCCCTGATATTCGCCAGTGCAGCGGCCTTGGCTGTCCATCGCGAAGCCGCCTTGGGGATCGATTGTGGTCATGCGGAAGTAATCGCCGCGATCGAGGAGTTCATCGAAACCCACGAACCCAAGAATTAGCTCCCTGCGAATGATGGTCATATATCCCGCTTGATCGGCCACAGCTGCTTGACATAAGCGCCCAACGCTAACACTCTGACGATCAGTCCGGCGTTTATCCGGCATCATATCGTCATGGTATACGGAGAGCAGTTGGATGGGATCGGTTTCAGTCGGCGACTACGTCAAGATCGCCGAAGGCGTGTACCTAGAAGGTCTGTGTTACGATTTCGCGCGTGACGTGATCTGGTACAGTGACGTGATAGCCGGCGGTATCCACGGGGTCCGCCCCGATGGCACCCAAGTAACCAGCTTTAATGATCAAAGAATGTGGACCGGCGGCGTGATGATGAACGCCGACGGTTCGGTCCTGTCCTCTGGGCAGGGCGGGATCATGTGGAATAATCCCGATACCGGTCGTTCGGGCTGGTTGCTCGACAGGCTGGAAGGCCAGCCGATAAACGGCATCAACGAAATGTGGCCTGATGGCACTGGTGGGATTTACTTCGGCACCAACGACATCGAGATGATAATCGAGGCAAAGGATACCCGCCCAACCGCCATATATCGGCTGACCACAGAAGGAGAGGTCATCAAGCTTGATGACGGCGTCTATTTCTCAAATGGACTAGGCTATGATCCTGCCCGGCAGAAGTTCTATTGCAGCGATACGTTTCGCACATCCTGGGTATGGGATGTGGAAGCTGATTTATCGTTGAGCAATCGCCGCACTCTTATCGACAAGTCCGATTGCGACGGGCTTGCGATCGATGCAGACGGCAACATCTGGCTAACCGGATTCCGTTCCCCCGGCGTGATCACCCGGATATCACCGGAAGGCGTTGAATTGCCCGGAGTCATAACACCGGAAGGCTCAACCACTCAGGTACGGTTCGGCGGCGCTGATTTGCGCGACATTTACGTCAATATTGTGCCCAGCGATGGCGGAGACAGCCTAAAGGACGGCCAGCCGCTGAAAAGCCCGTCGTACCTATATCGCGGCCGGTCGGAGACGAAGGGCCTCGCCGTACTCCCCGCTCGCTTCAATCTGGACTGACGCGTCCATACTTCACGAGGCCGGACCGAGTTTGGGTAAAACTGAACCGCGTGGCAACGATTCACAGTCGCGAACACCGGATTTTAGAGGGCCTCGACAACTCCCCGGCGCCAGCCATCGCGCGTGGTCGCATGTCCAGAAAGAGAGAACATGACTGAGATATTGCAGCGGCGCGTTGCGCTGGTAACGGGCGCCGGAGACCCCGATGGAATGGGCGCGGCTATTGCACGCCGCTTTGCCCAGGCCGGCCTAGCCGTCGGCGTGCTCGACATTGTGGGCGACGGAGCGGCAGCCACCGCCCGGCAATAACCGACGCAGGAGGCGAAGCAATCGCGCTCACCGCGGACGTGACCGACCGGACGCAGGTAGAGAATGCCGTGAGGCAGCTGCGCGAAACTTTTGGCCCAGCCGGCGTACTGGTCAACAATGCCGCCATCGAAGGTTGGTGCAAATTCGATCAGCTGACCGACGAGATGTGGGATCGCAGTTTTGCGGTCAATATGAAGGGCACGTTCATAGTCACGCAGACGGTGTTGCCGGATATGGAAGCCGCTGGCTGGGGGCGAATCATCAATGTGTCAGCACTTGGCGGCCAGATGGGCGGTGCATTTGACATGACGCACTACAACGCCAGCAAAGGCGCCATGATCACCTTCACCAAATCGCTGGCGATCGGCCTGGGTTCCAAAGGCATCACCGTGAACACCGTGTCGCCAGGCTTCATAGACACGCCTATGGCGCGGCGATCGATCGACGCAGGGCTTTTTCCAGTTGATCCAGCGCTCATCATTGCCAGCTATCCTATTGCGCGTCTTGGCACTGCGGATGATGTCGCTGCCGCTGCCGCGTTCTTCGCTTCCGAAGAGGCTGGTTACATCACCAATCAAACATTGGGCGTGAACGGCGGTTGCTATGACTGACGGCCGGCTGGAACCTTCATGATCGCCGGTTCTTGGCGCGCGGAAGTGCGGTGAAACATCGCAGCGCGCCTACCTGTGGTGACGTGTTCAAATTATACGAACTAAAGCTCGGCCAGATCCAGCATGCGGATAGGGTCAGAACCGTCCCAACTGAGTGCCGCATCCGCCGTCAGCCGCTTTAAACTTTCTATCGACTCTGAAGGGTCGCAAAATTCCACCATGCATCCCAGCGTAGAGCGCGCGTCTGCATATCCAATGCGCTTAGTGCCGAACTGCATTTCCATGACAATTTCGATACCGCTGCTGGCAAATTCCGCTGCCAGCGCGTCATAATCGCTGGCCCCGTCTGCTTCGTTCACAGCCTGTCGCCGGATGTGATGAAACCCGCCCCGGCCCGCAGGATAGACATCGCGATAGGCCGACGGGCCATCATTGAGCTGCTGGATCAGTTCAATTTGAACTTCACCTGCGCGTGCCATGGCAATCTTCAGGGATAAGGGAACCCGGGCACCTCGGTAGCTGACCTCTGGCATATCCAACGAAGCCACGAAAAAGGGTCCAAAGCCAAGCGCCAGCCAGGTCTCCATGGCGGCTTGAAGGTCGTCGACGACCCACGCGTTTTCGTCGATCATTGAAAATGCACGTGATGCATCTGCCTTCTTCATGATGCTTAGTCCCCTTCCCGAAGAAAACACGATAGCTTCAGACGCGGCGCAGGCTAGGCGGCGGGCCCCCGCCTTAACCGGGCCCATCGTCGAGCATAGCCAGTAGGCGCCGCATGGATGCGATGGCCTCCCGCGCCTGATCAACTGCCGACATTCCAGCGCCTGCGCGCCGCAGGCTTGGGCATTCAATGCCTATCGGCACGCCGCTGGGCGCAGCCCGCAGGAAGTCGAGAAGCGGAAAATCCCCCTCACCCGGGTAAAGCCGTTCGCAGACAGCTTCGGTCAGGGCGACCTCTGGCGGCTGCGGAATCGGCCCGTCGCACAGTTGCACGTAGCGAATTACACCCGGCTCGATCGCCGCGATATTGGCCACGGCATCCCCGGACCGGATGAGATGGTGAGCGTCCAGACAGATGCCCACGTCCGCACCCGATGCGCGGATGAGTTGGTGGGCTTCCGCCAGGCTTTGGCTCTTCCCGCCCGCGACGGGTTCGAGGTTGGTTGCAAGTCCGAACGATGCCGCTGCCTCGGCGAAGAGCGCAAGAATTTCGGCGGCCTCAACTCGGTCGCCATTGCTGTAATTTATCGCCAGCGCCGCTTTGCCGCCGAGCCGCGCTCCCATTTCCAACTGCGGCATACAGGCTGCCACACCCGCGATCGAATGCAGGTCAAACACTTCAAGTGAAATCACCTCAATGCCGGTATCAGCCAGAATGGCTTCGCATTCCCGGACGTCGCTTGGCGTGAGAAGCGGTGACGGAAAGAGAGGCGGCGGAATGATCCAAAGACTGCAGGCATCGAAGCCCGCCTCCGCCGCGGCGCGGATTGCCTGTTGCGGCGGAGTGTCGGTCAGCGTCAGGCTGTCGAGGGAAAGCTTGGCCATGCCTACATCTTCACCTTGTAGGGATAAAACTCTTGCGGTGCAGCGCCTGTCCCATCGCGTACCGAAGGCGGGAACTTTCCGTCGATGTCGACGATCCCGTATTGCTTGCCGACCTCTGCCCCGATGACAGTCTTTCCGTTGAATTTATGAGTCATTTCCGGGTCATTATACATGGCCCAGGTTACGTGCCCGGTGTAGCCGGGGGATTCGAGCGTTCCTTCAAGCTGGTTCCGCAAGTCAGGCATGACGTCCATCATGGCCAGCAGACGCTCGGTCGAAAGCGAACCCATCCATATTGACGCGGCGGTTACGTTGGTGCCTGCATCGGTGAAGTCGACACCCATATCAAAGGCCATTTTGTCGACCGCCGCCTTGTGGGCTCCGTAGCTGGGGCCCATACAATAATGCATCGATCCTGGGGACGACGTAAAGACGATCAGCCCCTTGCCTTTCGCAACCATATGCGGGGCAGCGTACCAACTCGCTACAAATCCGCTGCGAGCGCCGACATCGATCATCGTTGCCACATCGAGCGACTTTTCCCAGAACTGACCCGGGGCGTTGAGTGCATTGCCTTGCCAGCACGCATTGTTAACCAAGATGTCAATTTTGCCCTGCTCGGCAATTACCCGCTCGATCAGCGCCTTGACCTGGTCATCGTCGGCGTGGTCACAGCGAACCGCAATGCCGATACCGCCGGCGTCGGTCACTTCCTTGGCAGTGGCGTGAATGGTCCCCGGAACCTCAGCGTCGCCATCATTTTCGGAGCGCCCGGTTACGTATACGATGCAGCCGTGTGATCCGAGCGCAGTTGCAATTCCTCGCCCTGCACCTCGGCTAGCGCCGGTAACGATCGCCACGATAACCTGATCTGCCATGTAAACACCCTCATGCTATTTTCGTCGATCTACTAGCGGACAGCAATTGTCCTTTCAAGGACATGCTCGTCAAACGCTGAAATGACGCGGCCGGGCCACACCGCGGCATCTCGCCGCGTCCAGGTGCGCGTTTCGCTCAAAGCTGGGTGGCGGACCACTTGACCGCAATCGGGCGGATTGCTAACACTATGACGAACGACGGCGGGGAGAGCGTTTTACCTTGCTGCACGGGAGAAATTCATTGACGGACGGCTTGCCTGACTTCTTCACCGACAAGACCGTCATCGACGACCCAATCGGCTATTTTAACGCAATGCGATCAAAATGCCCGGTCGCTAAAGAGCCTTACCAAGGCACCTTCATGGTCACAGGGCATCAGGAACTCACCGAACTGCTGACTGACAAGGGCGACACCTACTCATCATGTCTCTCGGTTCTGGGGCCACTGCCGCCGCTTCCTTTTACCCCCGCGGGTCCAGACATTCGCAAGCAACTTGACGCGGTACGTGACGACTTGCCGTGGTCGCAGCATCTGGTGTGTTTCGACGGCCAAAAACATACAGATCACCGGGCTCTACTGGTGAGCCTTCTGACATATAAGCGGCTGAAGCAGAACGAAGCCTATCTGAAAGGGCTGGCGGACACTCTCATCGACGGCTTCGTTGCCGACGGACGCTGCAATGTGGTCCCGCAATATGGCCATGCGACGACAACCTATGCGATCTCGGACCTTATGGGCATCCCCGAAGCTGACCGCGCGGCTCTTCTTGAGGCGATCGGAGCCCCACCTAGCCAGATCGACGGGGACGTCGACCTGAAGATCGGCCCTGACCCGCTGGTGGCACTCAAGGATCTGTTCGACGGATATTTCCGCGACAGGCTGGAGAGCCCCTGTGACGACCTGATGTCGGAACTGGCACAGTCGCACTTCCGGGACGGGACAGACATTCCATTGGACACGCTGTCATTGCTCGCGCGTTTTCTGTTTGGCGCCGGGCAGGACACGACCTCACATCTTATCTCGATGGCGATCCGCATACTCGCCGATGATCTGCCTTTGCAGCAGCGGCTGCGCGATAATCCTGATCGGATTGGCGACTTCATTGAAGAAGTGCTTCGCTACGATCCGCCGGTAAAGGTTGCCTATCGCCTTGCGTTGGCCGACACAGAGCTTGCCGGCGTCGAAATTCCCGCCGGCAGCATCATGACAGCCTGCCTTGTTGGCGGCAATCATGACGCCCGGCGTTTTGACGACCCTGCGGTGTTCGACATCGATCGCTCTGGCTTGCGTGACAACCTCGCCTTCAGTCGGGGCAAACACGGCTGCCCGGGAGCACCGCTGGCAAGGATGGAATCGCGCATTGCAGTAGAGAGGCTGCTCGCACGGACCCGCGAATTTCACCTGTCTGAAAAGCACCACGGACCTTCCGGTGAACGACATTTCAATTTCGTCCCGACATATACATTCCGCAGCCTGATCGACCTCCATATCGAATTCACCGCAGCATGATTCGGCCGCGGCCGAGCTGAAATAATACCAGTACAGGAAGAAACATATGGCGGTTGCTGACGTATCGGACCGGTCGATTGCCGAACTCGCCTCGTTGGAAGGACGGGTTGCGGTTGTAACGGGCGGCGCGACAGGCCTCGGCAAGGCCATGACGCGCAGGCTGGCAGAGGCCGGCGCAACCGTTATCATTGCCGACATCGACCTGGAACTCGCGCAGGCAACGGCGGCAGAATTCGGCGCCTCCTGCGGAGCAAGGGTGAGTGCGATCCACCTTGATGCTGCTGACAGCGCAGCGATCGCCGCCGTTGCCGATTTCACAATCCAGCGCTTTAGCAGGCTGGATATTTGGGTGAACAACGCGGCCCTCTATCCAAGCGTGCCACTGTTGGAAACCGGCAGCGACCTATGGGATCAGGTCATGGCGGTTAACCTGCGCGGACTTTTCGCCGGATCGCGTGAGGCCGCCAAGCACATGATCGCCGCGGGAAAGGGCGGAGTTATCGTAAACATCGCCTCGCAAGCAGGCTTACGCGGCGTTGCACCGGGTCTGGCAGCCTATGTCGCGTCGAAACACGGTGTGGTTGGGGTCACCCGCCAGATGGCAATCGAACTGGCCCCGCACGATATTCGCGTCCTTGGTGTCGCGCCCAGCCACGCAAGGACAGAGAAAACCGCCGTCGCCATCGCTGCAAACCCCGCACTGCTTGAACAGATACCTGCACTAAGCACTAGCCTGCTTGGTCGGGTTGGCGTCCCCGATGACATCGGTCGGGTCGTGCTTTTCCTTGCTTCCGACATGTCGCTGTTCATGACGGGAAGCACCTTGCTGGTCGACGCGGGCGAGATGGCCTGAGGCCCAACCTTCCCCGCGGCGTCAATCATTGCAGTAGGCGTGCGGCGATCAGCAGCTACGCGTTAACTTCTCCATGCCGAGCAATGCGTGAGCCGAACGAAGGCCACACAATCAACAGAACAGACCATCGTCCTATGTATAGGACCAAGCGTTCGATTTCATGATCTTTCAGCCCCTTCGTTCCACCGCTATCTCCCCAGCAACAGCAGCTCCCCGATTCTGTGAACTGCCCGGAGATGTGACATGATGAAAACGATGATCGGCCGTTTCGGTAATGATCGCGGCCATTGGGTGGGTGACGGTTTTCCGGTCCGCTCACTTTTTTCCTACAACACCATGGGCGCACACGTCAGTCCGTTCCTGCTGCTGGATTACGCCGGCCCGCACTATTTCGAGCCGACAACCGACAGGCGCGGCGTAGGCCAGCACCCCCATCGCGGATTCGAAACTGTCACCATCGTCTATGACGGCGAGGTTGAGCACCGTGATTCCGCGGGTAACGGCGGAATCATCGGCCCTGGTGATGTCCAGTGGATGACCGCAGCAGGCGGCATTATCCATGAGGAATATCATTCGCCAGCATTCGCCCGAACTGGTGGACCGTTCCGCATGGTGCAGTTGTGGGTCAACCTGCCCGCGAAGGACAAGATGAAGGCAGCGGGTTATCAGGGCATCCTGTCGTCCGACATCCCGGTAGTGGAACTGCCAGACGATGCTGGGCGGGCCAGGATAATTGCTGGAAGCCTAGGCGAAACCACGGGCCCGGCAAAGACCTTCACGCCCGTCAACCTGTGGGATGTAAAGTTGAACCGCGATGCCGACGTGATGCTGCCTTTGCCCAAGGGCCACACTGCCATGCTGGTCGTATTGACCGGGCATATAACAGTGAATGGAACCGAGGGTGCGGGCGAGGCGGAAATGGTACTGCTCAGCCGTGAAGGCGATGAAATCGCCATCCATGCCGATGGCGATGCCACGATCCTGGTGCTGACCGGAGAGCCAATCGACGAACCGATCATCGGTCACGGCCCGTTCGTAATGAACACCGAAGCGGAAATCCGCCAGGCCGCCGCTGATTTCAACAGCGGGCGCTTTACGTCTGCCCAGACGTGAGGTGAACCAGACCCGGCAACTCCCACGAGTTGCCGGGTCGAGCCTTCGGGGAGAACGAGTCCGCAGGCGCCGTTAAGGCCAACGCCGGGACCGCACGAATAGATCACGAAAAAAGGGGCCGGAACCATGCGTGGTTCCGGCCCTTTTTTTCATGATCACTCAGGCACGCGGCGGCGCAAATTGAAGCGCCGCCAGGCCATGGCTGAGTGTACGCGCCTGCCTGCCCGCCTCTTTAGGGCAACAGGCCAAGCGCGAGGTTCATCAAGCGAACCGCCTATTCAACGGCCGGGTCAACCAGTGCGGCCTTTTCAGCGGCGTTCCGGTCTCGTGCGGCTTCGTTGGAAATCAGGCGATCTGCCATCGCGCGCCACGCTTCTTCCGAGCGCAGGCAGCGATCGCGCACATTGGCGAGCGCTGCCTTTTCGGCGTCGCGGGCGCATTCCTCGGCCCGGGCAAGATAGAAATCACTGGTGGCGGACATGATGCCTCCTTCGGCTATGTCCCGGAAGCTGCTTCAGCCCACCATTGCCGCGACGATGCGCTGCAGTTCCTGGCGGGTCAGTATCCCCTGATGTTGGGGCTGTTCTGGCTTCAAGGTATTAGAAAAACGTGAAACGTAAGCGGTATTGGTATTGGTATTAAGGTGCATATTTTCCTTTACGCGCCAAAAAACGGCGCAAACAATATTTCGTTGGTGCCCCGGCACACGGCCGTGGGTTCCCACCTTTCCGTACATCGATCCGTTGTTGGAACGACGATGCGGCTCTTTCGAAATTACGTGAGGACCTTCGTGGCCCGGGTGGCGGAGCGCATCCGAAAGTGATGCCGCGTCCGATAGTCGCTGGAATCGCTTTTTAGATGAAGCGCAAACGCTCATCCGCAAAACATCGTCAATCCAAGTCCAATAACCAAGGCTAGGGAGGACCGGCAGGCCCTCCCTGAATCCAGGTTAGGCCGGCTGAAGATTGACAGCGGACTGCTTGCCGCGATTATCAACTTCGATTTCATAGCTGACGCGCTGATCTTTGTCGAGCGTCTGCATGCCAGCGCGCTGAACAGCGCTGATATGGACGAAGCTGTCATTCCCGCCACCTTCCGGTGCGATGAAGCCATAGCCTTTGTCAGTATTGAAGAATTTTACGGTGCCGATGGGCATGATTGTTTCCCTTCACGAAAACGGAGTACCCGCCGGCAAATTGTACCGGCAGAGCTGCGTAGCGCGAGTAGGGAAGAATCCGCCCTGATAGGCATCAAGTTCCGTCGCAGACGACGTTAGCCATGGGAATGTGGGTGCGCCACATCAAAGAGTCAAGCTTGGCGCCCAGCGCCTGCCGTTACGCCCGGCTTCCAAACAGCGCGCTGCCTATCCGCACATGCGTTGCACCCAGCGTTATCGCGGTTTCGAAATCCTCGCTCATGCCCATGCTGAGGCCCCCCAGCCCGTTGTCATCGGCCAACTGGGCAAGCAGCGCAAAATAAGGGGCAGGTTCAACGTCCAGTGGGGGCACGCACATCAGGCCAACAAGCGGAATCGCCGCAGCACGACTTTCAGCCAGCAGGGCCGGAAGCTCAGCAATAGGGCAGCCACCCTTCTGTTCTTCGGCCCCTATATTGACCTGCACAAAACAGGGTACCTGCCGCCCTGCCTTGTCCATCGCCTTAGCCAGCGCGCCCGCCAGTGAGGGACGGTCGAGCGAGTGAATGCAGTCGAACAACTGCACCGCATCTTCCGCCTTGTTCGACTGAAGCTGCCCGACAAGGTGCAAAGCGACATCAGGGTATTGTTCACGCAGGGCTGGCCATTTTTCGGCCGCTTCCTGCACGCGGTTTTCACCAAACACCCGCTGCCCCGCATCGATCAGCGGCAAAATGCGCGCTGCCGGCCGAGTCTTGCTGACCGCGACGAGCGTAATGTCCGCAGCTTTGCGCCGGGCAACACGGGCGGCCTGGTCGATGCGATCTTGAATGCCTGCGAGGAGGTCAGCTGGATGATCCATGGCGCGCTGCTATAGCGTCACAATGTCGCTGCGCTACCCTGCACATACACAGTTCTCTCGAGCAGATCTCTGGCTCGTAACCGACGCGCGTAACGATCATGCGCTGGAACGCGTGTTGGCAAAGCTACCGCCCGGCTGCGGTGTGATCTTTCGCCATTACCACCTTTCCCCGACAGAACGCCGCGCACGGTTTGACGTACTACGCCGAGCTGCACACCGCAGGGGGCACGTCATCGCGCTTTCCGGCACGGCACGGCAGGCCCGGGCATGGGGCGCGGACGCCGCCTATGGCAATGCGCGCGCACTGGCCAAAGGGCCTGCCCTGCCCCGCCTCGGCACTGCACATACGTTGCGTGAAATCGCTGCCGCCCGCCGCGCGCGCGCCGATATCGTGTTGCTTTCGCCGATCTTTTCCACCCGCTCCCACGTCGGCGCAAAACTGCTCGGCCCCGTCCGATTTCGTCTGATGGCCGCGCTTGCCGACCTGCCTGTGATCGCCCTTGGCGGCATGAACAAGCGCCGCGCCCGCCGTCTGAAGTGGTGCAAATGGGCCGCTATTGATGGCATTTGCGACGGGCCGACTCCTTGGAATCCCGTGGATTCTTGACGGCGAGTCCCCCCCCGGCGCATTATGGGCCGCGAACCAGGGGAATATTCATGGCGTCACGCGCGATCATCGCGTCCGGTCAGCGGGCCGCAAATCCAAGTTGGCGAGCGCTGCTGCGTCGCGCGGTGCGCCGTGCTGTGGAGTTGGGCGGAGCCGCGCTGCTGTTCGGCGCAATGATCTTCCTGGCGCTGGCGCTTGCCAGCTATCACCAGACAGACCCGTCCGCGTCCACGGCCGCTGGAGGCGACGTGAAAAACTGGATGGGCATTGCCGGGGCTTGGGCCGCAGAGCGGGCGCTGTTCCTGTTTGGCGTCGTTTCCGGGCTGTTCCTGCCGCTGCTGTATGTCTTTGCCCGCAAGCTGTGGCGCATGGCGGAAGAAGAGGAAGGCGCCGCGCCGCCCTCCAACCAGCGCTGGTGGCGTCCCGTTGGCGCGCTGCTGCTGGCGATGACCTTGCTGGCCACCGTCCTGTCGCTCACCTTCACGCGGCCCGGCGGCACGCTGCCCGCCTCCACCGGCGGCATTTCCGGCCTGCTGGGGGCCAAGACTGTACGCTGGGGCACCAGCTTCCTGCCAGATGCAGTTGAAGGCTGGGCGATCCTTGGCACAGCGCTAATCCTGCTTGCCGCCGGTGCGATCCTGGCCGGACGCGTTTTTGCCGTCGACTGGGCTAGCCTGCTGACTCTGCCCGGATCGCTGCGCCGCATGCGACCCGCAAAGGCTTCGTCCGCCGAGTCCAACATTGCGCCTACGCGTGATAAAAAGCAGCGCGATCAAAAGCCCGCGCCGGTGCAGATCGATCCAAACCCGCGTCGCGCCCCAGAAATCAGCGATTCCATCAACAGTGCGAAACCGGCGTCGATCACATCCAACAGCCGTCAGGGCGACCTGTTTGACGCGTTCGAACTGCCGCCCATAGACCTCCTCACCGATCCGCCCCCGCACAGCCAGCAGAAGGTCGACAAGCTTTCACTGGAACGCAACGCGCGCCTGCTGGAAACCGTGCTGGACGACTTTAACGTGAAGGGCGAGATCACCGCCGTCCGCACCGGCCCAGTCGTCACCATGTATGAACTGGAGCCCGCCCCCGGCATCAAGGCAAGCCGCGTGATTGGCCTGGCCGACGACATCGCCCGCAACATGAGCGCAATTTCTGCGCGCGTTTCCTCGATCCCCGGGCGCACCGTCATGGGCATCGAACTGCCGAATGCCGACCGCCAGATGGTTGTGCTGAAGGAGCTGGTTGGTTGCGAGGCCTTTGCCCATCACAAGGGACTGCTGCCCATCATTCTGGGCAAGGATATTGCTGGCGAACCGGTCGTTGCCGATCTGGCCTCCATGCCCCACCTTCTGGTCGCCGGCACCACCGGTTCAGGTAAGTCGGTCGGCCTGAACTGCATCCTGCTGTCGCTGCTCTACCGCCTGACCCCTGCCCAGTGCCGCATGATCCTGATCGATCCGAAGGTGCTGGAACTGAAGAGCTACGACGAGATCCCGCACCTGCTCTCCCCCGTCGTCACCGAACCGGCAAAGGCCGTCCGCGCGTTGAAATGGGCAGTAGAGGAAATGGAGCGCCGCTATCGCCAGATGAGTGAGCTGAGCGTGCGCAACATATCCGGCTTTAATGACAAGGTCCGCTCAGCCGCCGCCAAGGGCAAGCCGCTGGGCCGCCGCATCCAGATTGGCTTCGATCCCGATAGCGGCGAGGAACTGTACGAGGACCGCCAGCTTGATTACGAGGTCCTGCCCCAGATCGTGCTGATCGTTGACGAGCTGGCCGACCTTATGGTGACGGTCGGCAAGGAAATCGAAGTGCTGATCCAGCGCCTTGCGCAAAAGAGCCGCGCAGCAGGCATCCACCTGATCATGGCGACGCAGCGCCCCTCTGTCGATGTCATCACCGGCGTCATCAAGGCCAACTTACCCACCCGCATCAGCTTTGCCGTAACCAGCCGCATCGACAGCCGCACCATCTTGGGGGAACAGGGGGCCGAACAGCTTCTGGGCAAGGGCGACATGCTTTACAAACCCAGCAGCGATCCCATCCGCCGCGTCCACGGTCCCTTCGTTTCAGACGAGGAAGTTGAAGGCATCGCCGATTACTGGCGCTCGCAGGGCAAGCCTGTTTACGTCGATTCCGTCACCGAAGAGCCGGAAGAGGGCAGCTTCGGCTTTGACGATCTTGATAACGCGTCCGACAATCCTGACGATCGCAAATACCGGCAGGTCTGCCAGCTCGTGTTCGAAAGCCAGAAGGCCTCCGCCAGTTGGATCCAGCGCCAGATGGGCGTTGGCTATAACACCGCGTCGAAATGGGTTGAGCGCATGGAAAAGGACGGCCTGGTCGGCCCAGCGAACCACGTGGGACGACGCGATATCTACCGGGATCGCGACGGAAATCCGTTGTAAGCATCAGACACCCCTGCCCCGAAGATGGCCAAGGGGGCATCGGCAAAGGCGCGTCGTTGCGAGCGGTGATCTCTCGACTCTTCGCTGCGCGCGGTTGCCCCGACGCTGCGAATCCCGAGAGCAGCGATGATTCGCAGGCATCTCGGCTCAGCGGATTTAGCACGGCTGGGGAGATTAAAACGACGGGATCGACAGGCCTAGCCGGAAGAGGCCTAACGCCAACACGTTGAAACGGGCCAATTTTCCGATAAACACCCCGTCCTGGCATCGACGTGCCCCGTGACCATTCAGATACTAATCCAGCTACATCAGGTGGCGAATCTGTAAAAGCTGTGGTGGTCGCATGAAGCTGGTTGCTCGTATCGTCGCCGTGTCTTCTCTTGCGTGGTTTGGAGGCAGCAGTGCCTTCAGCGCGACGCCGCCACCGCCGGTCGCACCCGATGGCGTGACGGTCACAGAAGCAGCTTTTCTCGATTCACTGGGCGTGAACGTACACGTCAAATACAACGACGGCGCCTACGCCAATCTTGGCAAAGTGGTGGAAGACCTGAACTACATCGGGTTTTCCCATGTCCGCACCGCGGCAGGTGGCGGGGTAGTGCCAATCGAAAGCTACATCCGCATGGCGCAGGACGGCGTGCGCTTTAATCTGTTGGCACGCAATCTTCCCACTGACGTAACCATCAACTTTGCTGCTGAGATGGCGCAGCGGGAGCCAGGATCTGTTGTCAGCATAGAAGGTTTTAACGAGATCAATAACTGGCCCGTCACATTCAACGGCGAAACCAGTGAAAACGCGGCAAAGGCAGCGCAGGCAGAGCTATATGCAAAGGTAAAAGCCCACCCGAGCCTTGCGCGGCTGCCAGTGTTCTATTTCACCGGCGGCACGGCGACGTCCGACATTTCACGGATGGCCGACTTTGCCACAATCCACGCCTATAACAATAACGCCACACAGCCTGGATCATGGATCGGCCGCGAATTGCGCCAGTTTTCCGGCAGCGCGGCTACCCTGCCGCGCACGAACACGGAATTCGGAAATTTTACATTGCCCCGGCAATGGCCAGAGGGGAAACCTTATTGGGCGGGCGCCACCGCGCTGGGCGTCGATGAAGACACGCAGGCCCGGATCGTTTTGAACGGCTTTCTTGAAGGCGTGGCGTGGGGTTTCCGGCGCAGCTATGTCTATGAACTGCTGGACCAGAAGCCTGATCCGCAGATGAAACAGCCGCAATTCCATTTCGGGCTTTTCACATCAGCGCATGAGCCGAAAGCAGCCGCAACGGCGCTTAGCAACCTGACGGGCTTTCTACGCCAGACCGGATCGGGCCCATCTCTGGGCACGGTACAGGCGCGGGTTGATGAAACGTCCGACGACCTCGGATGGGTCCGCATCCGCCGGAAGGACGGCAGCCTGATCCTTGCTGTATGGAACCGGGAGCCCATGTGGACTTGGAACCAGACATCAAGCCGGCCAGTGGAAAGCGCCATGATCCCGGCAGAGATCACGCTGTCCGCCCCTGCAGCTGGCGCGCAGGCCAGCGTGTTCGATCCGATAACCAACACGCGCCGCCCGCTTTCAGCAGCGACAGGCGGCGGCTTTTCCGTATCGGTGCCGAACTACCCCCTGCTAGTGTGGATCAGGCCGGCGGCTGCCACGGGGGACTAGCTTCCGCCGTTTCCGCTCTCCATTCTTGCCCGCACCCGGCAGGAAATGTAGCTGTTCAGATAGCTTCAAGGAGAGTTGCATGCGTGTAGGCACCCTGCGCGAGATCAAGAATCAGGAACACCGCGTCGGGTTGACACCAGAGAGCGTACGAGAACTCGTTTCGCATGGGCATGAAGTGTGGGTGGAAACCGGGGCTGGCGTGGGCATCGGCGCATCGGACCAGCACTATGAGAGTGCAGGCGGCATTATCAAAACGGCTGCGGCCCAAGTCTTTGCCGACTGCGAGCTGATCGTGAAAGTGAAGGAGCCGCAGGCGAACGAACGTGCCATGCTGCGCGCAGGGCAGATCCTTTACACCTACCTTCACCTCGCCCCCGATCCGGAGCAGACGGCAGACCTCGTCAAATCAGGCGTCACGGCTATCGCCTATGAAACGGTGACAGGCCCTGGCAACAGCCTGCCCCTGCTGAAGCCGATGAGCCAGGTTGCCGGCCGCATGGCGATCCAGGCGGGGGCGACGGCCCTGGAAAAGGCGCATGGCGGGCGCGGCGTCCTGCTGGGCGGCGTTCCTGGCGTACTTCCTGCCCGCGTCATGGTAATTGGCGGCGGCGTTGTCGGGTTTAACGCGGCCCAGATGGCCGTGGGGTTTGGCGCCGACGTGACGATACTTGATCGCGATGCAGATGTGTTGGAACGGCTGAGCGCCCATTTCGAAGGCCGGGCCAAAACGCGTTTTTCCAACCGTTCCACCATCGCCCAGATGCTTTGCGATACCGATCTGGTCATTGGCGCAGTGCTGGTGCCGGGGGCGGCAGCGCCCCAGCTTGTCACCCGGGACATGCTTGCCTGTATGCAGCCCGGCTCAGTGCTGGTGGATGTCGCCATCGATCAGGGCGGCTGTTTTGAAACTTCACGCCCGACAACGCATGACAAGCCGACATTCGTGGTGGACGGCGTGGTACACTACTGCGTCGCCAACATGCCCGGCGCGGTCGCCCGCACCAGCACCTATGCGCTGAACAATGTGACGTTACCCCATGTGCTGCAGATTGCGGAACTGGGCTGGATGAACGCAATGCGCGCCAATCCGCACCTGGCAAACGGGCTGAATGTCCACGCAGGCAAAGTAACCTACGAGGCCATTGCCCGCGAACTGGGCTATGATTACACACCCGCTGCAGACGTCCTGCGCTAGGGCAGCTCCCGCTCCATAAAGTAGGTGCCGGCGCCATAGCTTTGCAGTTTCAGAGCAAGGGCGTCGTCATCGATGTAGCGAAACCCCTGCCCTTTCCAGAAGCTGTCGGCCCCATTCACGGCGACCAACGATGCAACGCGAAACCCTGCATTCGCGGCACCGCGCAACGCTTTTTCAACTACAAAGCGACCTGCCCCCAATCCGCGCGCCGCAGGCAGCAGAGCCAGATCATGAATATAATAGCTCTCTGCATCGGCCGGGAGAGCGCCGACTAGCGTGTCCAGCGGCACGGGCGACCGCGGCTTCCACGGATGGCTGATCAGATAGCCTGTCGCCTCGCCGCCAAGGGTGAACATCATGCAACCGGCGGGGTATAGCGCTAGCCGCTCTGCAAAAAGCTCCGCGCTTTCGGTCAGGTCGCCATGCACCGCATCCGAAATGGCAACGACCTGGGGAATGTCTCCGGCCTGCATGGCCCGCCAGCTACCCGCGCTCATGGCTGCGCCTCCCTGTCACCCAGAAATGGCGCTGCGACCTCTGCTGGAACACGCATCAACCGCCCGGTGGCGATCTCGATCATCGCCCAGGTGGTTCGCGCGCTGACAATTAGCTTGCCAGCCGCATTGCGGAAATCCACCCGCCGGTCAAAGCGGGCACCGGATGGAGGATCGGGAATAAACGTCTCTGCCGTGGCGCTCTGTCCCGAGGCAATGTTGCCGCGATAGTCAATCTCATGCCGCGTCACGACCCAGGCATAGGCTGCCTGGTGCTCCGGCGAAGCTACGGCTTCCCAATGCGCGGTGGCCATCGCCTCCATCCACTGTACCCACACGGCATTGTTGACGTGCCCCATGATGTCGATGTCATGGGGCGACGCCGTAAAGGTCAGGGTGAAGCGGTTGCTCAATCCTCCACGCCCAGTTGCCAGAGGATGAAGGCAAACTCTTCTGCCGTTTCGCGCAGGCTTTCAAAGCGGCCTGACTTGCCGCCATGCCCTGCACCCATATTGGTCTTGAGGATGAGTTCATTGTCGTCGGTCTTAAGCTCGCGCAGCTTCGCGACCCACTTTGCCGGTTCCCAATAGGTGACCCTGGGATCGTTCAGGCCAGCCGTCACCATGATGGGGGGATAGGCCTGGCGTTTCACCTGATCATACGGCGAATAGCTGCGGATCAGATCGAAAGCGGCCTTGTCCTCAATCGGGTTGCCCCATTCGGGCCATTCGCCGGGCGTCAAAGGCAGCGTGGCGTCCAGCATGGTGGCCAGCACATCGACAAACGGCACATGGGCGACAACCGCGCCCCACAGTTCGGGATCGGAATTTGCAACAGCGCCCATCAGTTCACCGCCGGCCGATCCGCCGGCAACGCTGATGCGCCCCTTCTGGGTATAACCACGCTCGATCAGCCCCTTGGCCACATCCACGAAATCGGTGAAAGTATTGGTGCGGCGTTCAAGCTTGCCCGCCTTGTACCACGCCCGGCCAAGGTCATCCCCGCCACGGATATGCGCGATTGCATAGGCAAAGCCCCGGTCAACCAGCGAAAGCCGCGTCGTCGAAAATCCCGGCTCCATGGCAATGCCATAGGCACCATAACCATAAAGGTGCAGCGGCCCACCGGGCTGACGATCGCGCCGTGTCATGATGCTGACAGGAACCTTCGTGCCATCGCGCGCGACGATCTCCAGCCGCTCCGTGGCATACAGCGCCGCATCATAGCCCGAGGGGATTTCCTGCACCTTCAGCATTTCAAGGCGCTTGTCAGACAGTTGATAATCATAGACCGTCGCCGGGCTGACCATGCTTTCATACGAGAGGCGCAGTTTCTCGACCGCCCATTCAGGATTGTCGGAAAGCCCCGCGCTGTAGCTCGCTTCCGGGAAGACGATGGGCTCGATCCGGGCCGGGTCGTCGTAATACCGAACCTCGATCTGGTCCAAGCCCGCGCGCCGCCCCTCGATCACATAGAAATCGCGGTAAAGGTCAAAGCCGGTGAGGTAGAATTCATCCGTGCCTTCGATCAGCGTGGTCCATTCGGCGGGACGGCCGATCAGTGCCGTGGCAAGGCGGAAGTTTTCATGCGTGTCGTTGGCGTGGATGAACAGCGTGCCGTCACGCTCGTCCACATCATACTCCACACCCTTAACCCGCGGTTTGACCAGAAGCGGGGTTGCCAGAGGATCAGCCGTGGGGATCAGCCGGATTTCACTTGTCTCGTGATCCGAAACCGAAAGAATCAGCCACTTTTCGTTGGCTGAAAGCGAAGATCCAACGCGAAAACCTTCATCGTCTTCGTGATACAGTTCCACGTCGCTCGACACTGGCTGGCCCAGCCAATGCAGCCGGGCGTTATCCGTCCGCCACTGCTCGTTCGCCAGCGAATAGACGAAGCCCTTGTCCTCCGCGACCCAGACCAGCGAACCCAGCGTTCCGGGAATTTCATCGGAAAGCAATTCGCCTGTGGCGATGACTTTCACCCGGGCGGTATAGCGTTCAGCACCGTTATCATCGATGGCATAGGCCAGCAGCCTGCCATCGTTGCTCGTTGAAATCGCGCCGAGCCGGAAATATTCCTTGCCCTCTGCCAGCGCCACCTCGTCCAGGATCAACTCATCCGCGGTACCGTCATCCTTGGCCGAAACGGGCCTGCGCCACCACTTTTTATATTCGGCACCTTCCTCGAACTCGATCCAATACAACCAGTTGCCGTCCTTCTGCGGCACGGATTTGTCCGCTTCCTTGATGCGCGCACGCATTTCGTTGAACAGCCGATCAACCAGCGGCTTGTGCGGCGCCATCCGTGCTTCGAACCAGCTGTTTTCCGCCTCAAGGTAGGAAAGCACTTCCTTGTCAGTCACTTCGGGATATCCCGGATCGCGCAGCCAAGCGTAATCATCCGCTACGGTGATGCCATGATGGGTGAAGCTGTGCGGTTTCTTTGCCGCGACAGGGGGCGCAAGACTTGTGGTATCGGTCATTGCCTGCATCTATGGATCAGGACAAAGGACTGCAACCATGCTGATGAATACCCATGAAGCCCGCCTCGCTGCTTTGCGCAAGGAATTGAAGGCTCGGGACCTCGACGGATTTGTCGTGCCGATCTCTGACGAACATATGAGCGAATATGTCGGCAGCTACGCGCAGCGACTTGCGTGGCTGACCGGGTTTGGCGGCTCAGCCGGAACGGCGGTGGTGCTGACCGACGCCAATGCGAAACCGGGCGCGGCCATGTTCGTGGACGGGCGCTATACGCTTCAGGTTCGCGATCAGGTGGACAGTCGCTTCTATAGCTATGAGAACGTTCCGCAGACCAGCATCGCCAAATGGTTGGGCGAACACGCGCCTGAAGGGGCGCGGATCGGCTATGATGCCTGGCTGCATGGCAAGCACTGGGTCGAAGCAGTCCAGCGGGCATTGCAGCAACGCGGCGGCCAGCTTGTTGCCGTAGAGGACAATCCCATTGATGCGGTGTGGGCCGACCGACCCGAGCCGTCACCAGCAGCGGCGCTGGCCCACAGCACCAGCCTTGCTGGCCAGCCGAGCGAGGCCAAGCGCGCCGCCGTGGCCGAATGGCTTGTCGCAAAGAAACTGGACGCCGCGGTGATCACCGCGCTCGATTCCATCGCGTGGCTCCTTAACATTCGGGGCGAGGACGTGGAACGCACCCCCGTGGCGCTGTCATTCGTCATTGCCCATGCCGATGGCACGGCCGACCTGTTCATAGAACCCGAGAAGGTTACGCCTGATCTGCGCGCCCATCTGGGCAATGCGGTGCGCATCGCGCCGCGCGGCGAATTCGTGTCGGCATTGCGGGCGCTCGCAGGGAAGCGTGTCACGGTAGATCCTGAGCGTACCGTGCAGGCCGTCTTTGCCGAGCTTGAGAGTGCTGGCGCGACCATTTTGGAAGAACGCGATCCCACGGTCCTTCCCAAGGCGTGCAAGAACCCGGTTGAGCAGGCCGGGCACCGAGCGGCGCAGGCACGCGATGGTGCCGCCGTGTCGCGTTTTCTCCACTGGCTCTCGGTCGAGGGACCTTTGGGCGACGTGACCGAGATGTCCGCAGCAGATTACTTGCATCAGACCCGCCGCGACACTGGCGACCTGCGCGACCTTTCGTTCGACACGATCTCGGGTGCTGGTCCGAACGGGGCCATCGTCCACTACCGGGTGAGCGAGGAAACCAATCGCCCACTGGAACCCAATTCAGTCTATCTCGTCGATTCCGGCGGGCAGTATCCCGATGGCACGACCGACATCACCCGCACCGTCTGGATAGGACCGGACGAGCCCCCCGCCGAAGTGAAGGACCGCTTCACCCGCGTCCTGAAAGGCAACATCGCGCTGTCCCGCGCGATTTTCCCGAAAGGCACTCCGGGTAGCCAGCTCGATACGCTGGCGCGGCAGTACTTGTGGCAGGCCGGGCTCGATTATGCCCACGGCACCGGGCACGGCGTCGGCAGCTTCCTGTCGGTCCATGAAGGCCCCCAGCGCATCGCGCGCGCGACGGGCGCTCAAGCAGGGACGGATCAGGAACTGCTGCCCGGCATGTTCCTTTCGGATGAGCCCGGCTATTACAAGACCGGCGAATACGGAATTCGTATTGAAAATCTGATCCTGGTCGAACCACGCGACATTTCCGGAGCAGAAGGCGAATTCCTAGGCTTCGAGGTCCTGACGCTCGCGCCCATCGAACGCCGCCTTGTGGATTTGTCACTGCTAACCCGGGACGAGGTGGAATGGTGGAACGCCTACCACGCACGCGTTCTGGAGGTGATTGGGCCGCAGTTGAACGGCCAAGCGCTGGCATGGCTGCAGGCGGAATGTGCGCCCTTGTAACAAAGGCGCGCCACCGTGAAACCGCAGCGCGATCAGACAATAAAAATACAGTTGGAGAGATACGATGCCTCTTGCCCATGTAACCTTTGGCACTACCAATCTGGATCGCGGCGCACAGTTCTATGACGCGGTTATGGCTGAATACGGCGGCAAGCGCGCCTTTGAGAAGGAACAGGCCATCGGCTGGGCTTTCCCTGATGGGGGACCCAGCATCGGCATTTGCCTGCCCTATGACGGCAATACCGCAAACTTCGGTAACGGTACGATGTTCGCCGTCATGGCGAAGGACGAAGATCAGGTACGCCGCGTCCATGCCGCCGCGCTGGCCAGCGGCGGAAGCTGCGAGGGCCCTCCCGGGCAGCGCGAAAACGGTTTTTACGCCGCCTATTACCGCGATCCCGACGGCAACAAGATGAACACCTTCTGCGTTCCCCAATAGGGAGAGACGTTATGCCGGTTTCGCTTGCAGAATATCCCATCCATCTTGGCCCGGGTGGCAGCGCTGCAACGCAGCCGTGCTTTACCGGCATGGAATGGTACGAGGCCTATGCCGACCGTACCGCCGGGGACGGCGCCGACGGGCGGCTTGTTACCATGCATAGCTTCACCACCGACTGGAACGGCTGGGAGAGGCACCCTGCCGGCGAGGAAGTCGTCATCTGCATATCCGGCGAGGTCGTTCTGCATCAGGAAATGGCCGATGGCACACGGAATACCGTCAGGATTGGCCCCGGGGAGTACGCAATCAATCCGGCTGGGGTATGGCACACTGCGGATATCCCCAATCAGGCGACTTGCCTGTTCGTCACGCCCGGACAGGGGACGGAAAACCGGACACGGTGAAGGACTTGCGCGACGATGAACGAAGGGCCAGAATTGCGACAATTGGCGACAATTTACCCGATTTCGGAGATAATCGCGCGACACTCAGCCCTTATAACGGCTCTCAAGAAGCCGCGTGGTTCGAGCAATCCCCTTCCCTCTCTGTGGCTGCGCGGCTTCGCCTCTTTCAATTCGGAGATTTCACGATGAAAAAGCTGACAATCGGCCTTTCAATGGCTGCCCTCGCAATTGCAGGAACCGCCTATGCCGGACCGGGCCGGGGCGGCGACGGTGACACCAACCGCACGCTGACCCGCGCCGAAGCTCAAACCCATGCAACAGAGATGTTCGCACGGATGGATGCCAACAAGGACGGAAAGCTGGACGCCGCCGACCGTGAAGCACGGCGCACCGCCATGTTCGACCGGATCGACAGCAATAAGGACGGACAGATATCCCGTGCAGAGTTTTTCGCAAACCAACGACCCGAGCGAGCGGATGGCGGCCAGCGCCCCGAAGGCGCTGACGGCAAACAGCGAGGGCATCGTGGCGGCAAGGGGCGCGGCGGCAATGGGCACCATATGATGCGGTCAGCCGATGCCAACGGCGACAAGGCCGTCACCCAGGCTGAATTCACTGCGTCCGCCATGCAGCGGTTCGAGAATGCCGACGCCAACAAGGATGGACAGGTGACCAGCGAAGAGCGGCAGGCCGCCCGGTCCGCTATGCGTGACCAAAAGCGCCCTGGCCGTGCCCCCGCTGCCCCGGCCCAGCCCGGCAACTGACACCTGAACCGGAGCGCAGATGGCCGATACTGAAACAAGCTTGCTGTTAGTCGATGACGAAGCAGCACTGCGCGAACCCCTGGCCGAGTACCTCTCGCGCCAGGGGTTTTCCGTCACGCAAGCGGCCAGCGCGGCAGAGGCCCGCAGCCGTATTCGCGATGCCACACCGGACATCGTTCTACTCGACATCATGATGCCGGGCGAAGATGGCCTGTCACTGTGCCGCCACTTGGTGGAGGCCCGCGCCATCCCGACAATCTTCCTCACCGCAAAAGGTGAAGCCACGGATCGCATTGTAGGGCTGGAGATCGGCGCTGACGACTATGTCGTGAAACCCTTTGAACCGCGCGAACTGGTCGCCCGCATCCGCAGCGTACTGCGGCGATCTTCGCGCGGTGCATCTCCAGCATCGGCCAGTGAAAACGAAATATACGAATTCGAAGGCTGGCGGCTCGATCCGGTAAAGCGTCGGCTGACCGATGCCGAAGGCGCCGTCGTCGCCATATCATCTGTCGAATTCCGGCTGCTTGTCGCGTTTCTTGAGCACCCTCGACAGGTACTGGATCGCGATCGGCTGTTGGACATGGTTCAGGGGCGCGAAGCGCATCTATTCGACCGTGCCGTCGACAATCAGGTTAGCCGCCTGCGCCGCAAAATCGAAGTGGACAGCCGCAATCCCCAACTGATCCAGACTGTGTGGGGTGGCGGTTACATGCTGGCCGCGGATGTTCGCCGCGTACCCGCAGAAAATTCGTGAAGCGCCTGTGGCCGCAAAGCCTGAAAGGCCAGCTTCTTGCAGCCGTGGCGCTGGCATTGCTGCTGGCACAAGGCTTCAGCGCCATCTTGCTTTATCGCGCCCAGTCTGAGCGGCGGGAAGCAGCAGTTGTTCACGCCGCAGCCTTTCGCCTGCTTGCCGCAAACCGGCGCGAAGCAGGCAAGCCGCGCAATCCCATCCGCTTGTCTCCACCCCGCGATTTAGACGGACCACGCAGCCTGCGAATAGAGCAAAGCGATGTGTCACCGCTCATCAGGGGAGACCGCCGCGATCACGATGCCGAAGCAGAATTGCGCCGCATCCTTGCCGAACAGGACTTCGCCCCCGGCGAAATCGTCGTCACCCATCGGCCGGTATCGCAGGATATCATCGCGCAGCGACGCCTTGCGCGTGATGTAAGAAGCCACAACAATCGGCAGCCGCATTTTGATCGTTTGCTTGTGGCGGGTGTCCAGCGTGATGATGGCGAGTGGATAGTCGCCCGCGTCCTGATTCCACCGAGCAAACTACCGCTGGTGATGAGCCTGATTGGCCAGACCCTGCTAATCTATCTGGTTATCGTCGGCGCCATGGCGTTGATCCTTCGCCGGATCACCCGCCCGCTGGCGGCGTTGACCGAACGGCTTGAGCGTTTTGCCGACACCCGCGATCCTGACGGTCAGATGGAGCCCGAGGGACCGGAGGATGTACGGCGCCTGATTGTAGCGCATAACGCCATGGAAGCGCGCATAGCCGCGCTGCTGGACGAAAAGGACGTCATGCTGGGCGCCATCGGGCATGACCTGAAGACCCCGCTCGCCGCGCTCAGGGTGCGCATAGAATCGGTGGATGATGACACCGAGCGAGCGCGCATGGCGGCGACCATCGAGGATATTGTCCGGACGCTGGACGATATCCTTTCGCTCGCCCGCGTCGGCCGTCCCCAGGCCCCCCGTGAGCCCACCGAACTTTCCGCGCTCGTGGCCTCGGTGGTCGAGGAATATGAGGATATGGAGGAGCCAGTGACACTGGGCGAGACCAACCGGCTGGTCCTGCCCCTGCGCAGCACCTGGCTGCGCAGGGGCCTGCGCAACCTCATCAGCAATTCCCTTCGCTATGGCTCTACGGCCCACGTCTCCCTGCTGCGACAGGACGGCAATGCTGTAATCCGTGTCGATGACGATGGCCCCGGCATTGACGATGCGGACATTGCCCGAATGCAAGAGCCATTCGTTCGCGGCGAGCCATCACGGAACAGCGAAACCGGCGGAGCGGGCCTCGGCCTCGCGCTCGCCCGCGCGGTTGCCGAGCAGCACGGCGGCGCGCTGCACCTGTCAAACCGAACCAATGCCGCCGGAAAGATCGAGGGGCTGCGCGCCGAAATCTGGCTACCGCTAGGCTAGCGCCAGACTCTACCGGAGCTTGGCAACCGCTGCGGAAATCTGTGCGCCTTTCGCATTCTTGAGCAGGCCGCAGTTCCTTACCCGCTCAATCGTGCGCTCAAGTTCTATCCGGCCAGGCGTTCCCGCCAGACGCGGACGGATATCGCGGGCGATCTCCTCAGCCTTCTCGACCGAGCAAAAGCCGTTGAGCATCGCCGGAAGCCGCGAGGTAAAGAAGATCCCTCCGCCGCCGGTCAGCGCCTGATCGAAATTCTTTACCAACCAGTTGTACCCCATGTCGCGCGTCTTCGCCGAATCGAGCACTCCACTAAGGATCGTGCGGATCTTCTCACTGGAACGCAGGCGATCATCCTTCACCTCTTCCAGAAGCCATCGTGCAACATCCTCCAGACCGCTTTTCGCGACAGCGTTAAGCGCGGCAGGCCGGAAGACGGGATCTTCAGAAGCCAATGCGCTGTCAAACAGCGTCTTGGCCGCTGGCGCGCCGCCTTCGGACACATACGCTACGAGGGCCAGACTGAGCCACGCCGGATCAAGAGCGTTGGTATCCCCGGCCAGATAGCCATCAGCAGCTTTGGCCAGCGTCTTGTTCAGTACCTTGTCCTGCCCAGGCCCCGCTAGCCAGCCGACAATCTGCGCGCGGCGCTGCTGCCGGTCCGGATCATCGCTGGCATGGGCACCCGCGCTGGCATCAAAGCCGTATTGCGCCAACAACGGACGGTAGAGGGTTTCAACGAACGCGTGCCACGCCGCCGTGGCCTTTTCATCAAACATCCCTTGCGAAGCGAGCGACGCCAGTTGGGCGGTGGCGGTATCTGCGGCGTAGCTATCCGGATTGCGAACCAGTTTCCGTGCCAGCGCAGCCATCTGCCCAGCTTCAGCGCGCCCGGCCCGCAGGCTGGCGCCCAGCGAATCGGAAACTGCCTGCGCCTCTCCACCGGGCAGCGTATCGGCCACTGCGATAAGCGCGTTCCAGTCCTGCTTTGGCAGTTCGAAACGGTAATAGCCGGTTCCGCCCGCGTTAGGGATAAGAGGTCCCGAGCCGGCGATCTGCATATCCATGCTCTTGTCGGTCAGCAGGTTACACTGCCGCGTGTCACCCTTGCGCACGCACAGCGGCACGCCCCAAATCCGGTCGGGCGCTGTTGTGCCCAGCCGCGTATAGGCGCTTTGGGTGACGTGGTACTGACCGTCCTTTCCAGTGAAGGTCAGCAGCGGCACGCCCTGCTGGTCGATGAAGCTTTGCATGGCTGGCAGGATGCGCGGATCGCCGGAAACTTCGGCCATGGCGCGAAAAAAATCCGCACTGGTCGCATTGCCGTTGCGGTGCGCTGCCATGTAGCGGCGCACGCCGTCGCGAAACTTCTCATCGCCCATGAAGGCCGCGATCATCGCCACGACATGGCCGCCCTTGCCATAAGTGATGCTGTCGAAGGCGGCGTCAATCTCGCTGTTAGTGTCGATCTTCTGGCGGATCGGACGGCCGGCAATCAGCGCGTCCGTGTTCATCGCTGCAAAGCCTTCGGCCACTGCACCAGATCCGATGTTAAGATCCGGCCGCCATTCGTTGCCGATGCGATAGCCCATCCAGTTGGCAAAGCTTTCGTTCAGCCAGATGTCATCCCACCACGCGGGCGTCACTAGATCACCAAACCATTGATGGGCCAGTTCATGTGCCACGATCATGCCGAAGGCGCGCTTTTGCGGGACCGGCGCGTTCTCTTCCATGACCAGGTATTGATCGCCGTAAAGGTCAGCCCCGGCGTTCTCCATCGCGCCGGGCATCACCGGCGAGGTGATCTGGTCCAACTTGGGATAAGGAAAGCTATCCCCGAAATAGTCTTCCAGCAGGGCAACGATTTCCTCAGAGCCCTTCAGCGCGAAATCAAGCTTGCCGGCGTTCTGATGTGTCGAGACGATGCGCAGCGGCAGCGGTTTTTCACGCTGCGGCGTTGGCGGCACCGCACCATCGACAACGGTAAAAGGCCCAACCATCACAGCCATAAGGTAGGTGGGCAACGGCAGGGTTGGCGCAAAGCGGTGCACATCCAGCCCGTTTTCGGTCGTCTTCGATACCAAGGGTGCATTGCTGACCGCTACCTGTCCGGGCTGGGTCCGCACCGTGACAGTAAACGGTGTCTTGAAGCCAGGTTCGTCGAATGACGGGAAGGCTGCACGCGCATCGATCGACTGGAACTGCGACCAGCTATACCATGCACCGCCCACATTGACCCGGAACAGGCCAGACGGCGCGCCTGTGGTGAATGGCGCATCATAATCAAACTGCAGCGTCACGGGGCCGGCCGGAAGTTGCTGCGTGAAGGTCAGCACGCCCGTTCCCGTGGGATCAGGCTGTTGCCATGTGCCGACAAAGGTCTTGCCGCCCACACGGGCGACCGCGCTACGAACAGCCAGATCCCGTCCATGCAGGAAAATGCGATCTGACGGCTGCTTCAGGGTAACGTCGATCTCTACCTTGCCCGTGAACCGCTCCTTCGCGGGATCAACGGTAAGGTCCAGCCGGTATGCCACGGGCGACACCGTATCGGGCAGCCGACCCGCAGGAACCGCTGGCGCCGCTGCTTGCACAGACGCGGTCGCCGCCTGCTGCGCATGGGCAGAAGGGATGGCGATGGTGGTAGCAAGGAGGGTGGAGGCAAGAAGAGACGCAGCGAATGAGACTGAACGCATGAAGACTCCGTGTTTGCTGGTTACAGCAGGTGGTTGACCGCTGCCGTCAGCGACGCAGCGTTGTAGTTGCGCATGCGGCCATCGACGAACGGCCAAGAGGGTCCGACGAACAGCGCGAAATCCTTAGCGGAGCAACCCTCCAAGCAATCCCCGCGCGAACCGCCCCAGACCCGGAAAACCGATGGCCTTGCCCAGTTCGGTGCCTAAAGTCCCCGCAACGGCGCCAGCAGCAGAATTGACCGGCGAAGCGCTGGTCCTGCGGCCAGTAGCCTTCCGGGCGAGCATCGTTCCCGCCGATGCGGCTGCGGCGCCCATCGCCGCCTTACCCGCCTTTTCCCAAAGGCTGTCGGACTTGCGCGGTTGTGCGCGAACCGCGTCTTCCCCTTCGGCACGCGCCTGTTCAGCCACGACCGCCGCATCCTGCGCCTTCTGGGCCAAAACCTCGGCTGCGGATTCCCGGTTGATTGGCGTGTCATACTTGCCCTCGCAGGGGCTGATCGATTGCACGATCGCGCGTTCCTTTGGCTCGATTGGCCCAAGACGGGATCGCGGTGGACAGATCAGCGTGCGCTGCACGACCGAAGGACTGCCATCCTCGTTCAACGTCGAAACCAGCGCTTCGCCGACCTTCAATTCGGTTATGGCCTTCTCGACATCCAGATCGGGGTTGATACGGAAAGTTTCCGCCGCAGCCTTTATCGCCCGCTGATCGCGCGGAGTGAACGCCCGCAGTGCATGCTGCACCCGGTTACCCAGTTGACCCGCGATCTTTTCTGGAATATCGATAGGGTTCTGCGTGATGAAATAGACGCCAACCCCCTTTGAACGGATCAGCCGCACGACCTGCTCCACCTTGTCGAACAAGGCTTCGGGTGCATCGTCAAACAGCAGATGAGCTTCGTCGAAGAAGAAAACCAGTTTCGGCTTGTCCAGATCCCCCGCCTCGGGCAACGCCTCGAACAGTTCGGACAGCAGCCACAGCAGAAAGGTGGCGTAAAGCTTGGGGCTGCGCATCAGCTTGTCGGCGGCAAGGATGTTGATGTAGCCGCGCCCCTTCTCATCCGTACGAATGAAGTCGGCGATTTCGAGGGCCGGCTCACCAAAGAAATAATCCGCGCCCTGGCTTTCGAAAGCCAGCAACTGGCGCTGGATGGTTCCGACCGATGCCTTGCTGACATTGCCATAACGCGCTGCAAGCGCAGAGGCGTTCTCGGCCGTTGCGGCCAGAACGGTCTGCAGATCTTCAAGATCAAGCAGTAGCCAGCCGTTATCGTCGGCATAGCGAAACGCGATGTTCAACACGCCTTCCTGCGTGTCGTTAAGCCCCATCAGCCGTGACAGCAGAAGTGGCCCCATTTCCGAGATCGTTGTCCGAATGGGATGGCCCTGCTCTCCAAAAAGGTCCCAAAAGATCGCCGGATTGTCGCTGTAGCCATAATCGGTCATGCCGATTTCCTTGGCCCGCGCTTCGAGCACTGCAGCGTTCTTGAAATTCGGGCTGCCCGACATGGCAATACCCGAAAGATCTCCCTTCACGTCGGACAGGAACACCGGCACGCCAGCGGCAGAAAATTGTTCAGCCAGCGTTTGCAGAGTCACTGTCTTGCCAGTGCCTGTCGCCCCGGCGATCAATCCGTGGCGATTGGCCCGCGACAGCCGCAAGACCTGCTGTTCGCCATTGCTGCCAAGCCCCAGAAAAAGGTCAGTCATTACGTACTCCGCCAATTGCGCTTGGACCGTTGTTATCGGTGACCGGCTGCCACGGCGAGAGGCTTTTTGCATCAGGCCGTCCTCACCGCTAGAAGCGCGCTCCCATGGCCCAGCCCTTCATCCTCCTAGACGACGCAAGGCAGCCGTCCACGGTCGCCCGCGCCAGCGATGCACGGCTGTATCAGGATCCGGTCGAGCAGGTGATCGCACGGCGGGTGGAAGATGTCCTGCCCGCGCTGCAACGGATCGAAACGCTGCGACGCGAAGGCCACGAAATGGCGGGGTACATGGCGTATGAAGCCGGGTTGGCACTTGAGCCACGGCTCGCCCTGCGGGCGCAGGAACACTGCGGCGCGGCGGGACCGCTGCTGTGGTTTGGCGCATTTACCGGCTACAAGACAATTCCGGCTGCCGATGTCCCGCAATGGCTGGCGGCGAACACGGCAGAG
>Ga0233380_1000116_pt1 | contig 45418 bp, 42 predicted proteins | sample ElkDunMinimDraft_9_FD_191541 | JGI IMG/M metagenome (GOLD analysis project Ga0233380, IMG submission 191541) | Fecal eukaryotic communites from dung pellets of Tule Elk in California, USA - Elk Dung F36 | ecosystem: Host-associated > Mammals > Digestive system > Large intestine > Fecal | place... | reverse complement strand
AACAACAAACTGAAGAAGATTTAAAGAATGAAAATGATTCGGACGACAATCCGATCTATGCAGTTTTAAACAAATAAATTATGAAACCAAATCCAAGATTCATTATTAGTGGCGGCGGTACAGGCGGACACATTTATCCGGCAATTGCCATTGCAAACGAAATTAAGGCACAGATTCCTGCTGCCGAAATTTTATTTGTAGGCGCACAAGATAAAATGGAAATGCAGAAAGTTCCTGCTGCGGGTTACGAAATCAAAGGATTGTGGATTACTGGTATTCAAAGAAAAATTACGATTGATAATGCACTTTTCCCGGTTAAGTTTTTATCAAGCTTAATGAAATCGCGTAAAATTATCAAAGAATTTAAGCCCGATGTGGTGATCGGAACCGGTGGTTTTGCAAGTGGTGCAGTTGTAAAAGTAGCACAGCAAATGAATATTCCAACGGTTATACAAGAACAAAATTCATATCCGGGAATTACAAATAAAATGCTGGCATCAAAAGCAAACGCAATTTGTGTGGCTTATGACGGATTATCGACTTATTTTAAATCGAACAAAATAATTAAAACAGGTAATCCCGTTCGTCAGGATTTATTAACAATTGATACCAAACGAAGCGAAGCTCAAGAGTTTTACGGATTAAATCCCAACAAAAAAACAGTCGTTATTTTGGGCGGAAGTTTGGGCGCTCGCAGAATCAATCAGTTGGTAGAAAAAGAATTGCCTTTTTTTAAAGAACAAAACGTTCAGGTAATTTGGCAGTGCGGTAAATTTTACATCAACGATTACAAAAAATACCACAACAACGAAGATGTTTTTGTGTACGATTTTATAGAACGAATGGATTTGTTGTTCGCAGCTGCCGATGTTATTGTTTCGCGTGCCGGAGCATCATCTGTTTCAGAACTAGCAATTGTAGGCAAACCGGTTATTTTTATTCCATCGCCAAACGTTGCCGAAGATCATCAGACAAAAAATGCCAAAAGCATTACCGACAAAAACGCAGCCGTTTTGTTGAAAGAAGCCGATTTAGACCATCAGTTTCAGGAACAAATGCTACGCTTGCTAACAAACGATCAGGTTGTAGAAGCATTATCAAAAAACATTAAAACATTAGCATTACCAAATGCTACAAAAGATATAGTAAACGAAATTTTTAAGTTGGTTAAGTAAACATAAGTCTAAAGTTAGAAAGTTGTAAAGTCAAACGAATTATAAGCTATTTTAAGTCAAGTCAAAAATGAACGAAATCGTATTATACACACCTGACGAACTTACGGAGCGTATCGAAGTAAGAATAAACGAGGAAACGGTTTGGCTTAATCGTCAGCAAATTGCTATGCTTTTTGGTAGAGATGTAAAAACGATTGGAAAGCACATCAATAATGTATTTTCTGAAGGAGAGTTAATAAAAGAAGTGGTTGTCGCAAATTTTGCGACAACCACTCAACACGGTGCTATTAAAGGGAAAACACAAACTTTAAAAGTAGAACACTATAATCTCGATGTAATTATTTCGGTAGGTTATAGAGTAAAATCTAAACAAGGAACGCAATTTCGTATTTGGGCTACAAATGTTTTGAGGGATTATTTATTGAAAGGTTATGCGTTGAATCAACGAATGAACAGAATAGAAAATAATCTGGAGAATCTTTCTGATGAAGTTCAGAAAATTTCTCTGCAAATCAATACACATCTTATTCCTACGCAGGGCGTATTTTTTGACGGACAAGTTTTTGATGCTTACGAATTGACATCAAAAATTATAAAAACAGCAAAGAAAAATATTGTGCTTATTGATAATTATATTGATGAAAACACTTTTATTCATTTATCAAAGAAAAATAAAAATGTAAAAGTAGCTTTGTTTACCAAGCCTGCAACCAAACAACTGCTTTTAGATTTACAAAAAGCAAACGAACAATACGGAGGTTTTGAAGTAAAAAATTTCACACAAAGCCACGACAGGTTTTTGATAATTGACAGTAAAGAAGTTTATCATCTTGGAGCCTCGCTCAAAGATTTAGGCAAAAAATGGTTTGCTTTTTCCAAATTAGAAAAAACATCAGTACAAAGCATTTTAGAGAAAATTAATATTTAAGAAGAGAAATAATAGTAAACAGATTTTAAATTACAAAGTTGTAGGCAAAACGTCACTTCGAGTAGTAAAATATGAATATAAAAAAACACATATTATCATTTTTTATTCTTCTGTCAACAATGGTTTTCGGACAAGATATGATTACCGATTCTTTAGAAATAAACAGAATTGATCGTTTAGTTAATGAGATTAAAAATGATAGTTCATTGAAGATGATAAGCCTTGATGATGTTAAATTGCTAAACAGATTCAACAAGAAAACTTATCATACAGCATATGTACAATTAAAAAATGATAAAATAGTTCATATATATTTGACCGATTCATCGCAAATTCCACGTTTTGGAGATTTTAAAGTAAAGATGATTAGTCTTATACGAACCAGATATTTTATTAATGATGACGATTTAATTTACACTGAAGAATATCACGATCACAACCGAAATAAACTATATTATAAAAATGCCAATATAATTAAAGCAGTTAATAATGATTTTGTAATTAATAGTGAAGATGAACTTAATTACGCTATCAAAAACATAGAACAGATATATAAGAATTTTAAAAAAATATACAAAGTATCAAAAAGAAAAATCAAGAAATTACAAAATGAACAACTATAAAAACATATTTTTTCTTGGAATCGGCGGTATTGGCATGAGTGCCATTGCCCGATACTTTAAGCGTATTGGCAAAAACGTTGCCGGTTACGACAAAACACCTACGCAGTTAACACAAGAGTTAGAAGCCGAAGGTATTGCCATTCATTACACCGACGATTTAGAAAACATCACAGCTGATTATCAAAATACCGAAGATACCTTGGTGGTTTATACTCCGGCTGTTCCAAAACATCATGCCGAACTTAATTATTTTCAAAATAATGGTTTTGCTGTAAAAAAACGTGCCGAAGTTTTAGGTATTATTACTCAAAACAGTTTTTCGTTAGCTGTTGCAGGCACACACGGTAAAACAACTACCTCAAGTATGTTGGCACATATTCTGGTTGCTGCAAACGCTCCGGTTACTGCATTTTTAGGCGGAGTTGTTGAAGGATACGATACTAATTTAATTGGTAACGGAACTGATGCTACGGTTGTTGAAGCCGATGAGTTTGACAGATCTTTCTTGCACCTGCATCCAAATATTGCCTGTGTAATTTCAGACGATGCCGATCATTTGGATATTTACGGAACCAACGATGCCATTAAATCATCGTTTGCTGAATTTGCAGCAAAAATAAGCGATAAAGACCATTTGTTTATCGCTCAAGGAATTGAAAACATCAACGGCACAGAAGTTTCAGTAAACGGAACGGCTGTTATCAATGCTTATAATTTACGATTCGAAAACGGCAAACGTGTTTTTGATTTAGATTTTAAAGGCGAAAAAATTACCGATATAAAATTACTAATGCCTGGCGAACACAATGTATTGAACGCTTCACTGGCATTTGCAATGGCGAAAACCTATGGTTTAAGCAACGAAGAAATAAAATCGGGATTAGACAGTTTTAAAGGAATCCGCAGACGTTTTTCTTATAAGATCAATACCGAAAAATTAGTGATGATTGACGATTACGCACATCATCCAACCGAAATAAAAGCGGTAAGTCAGGCAGTACACGAAATGTATCCGAATAAGAAGATTACAGCCGTGTTTCAACCCCATTTATTCTCTAGAACAAGAGATTTTATGGACGGTTTTGCCGAAAGCTTATCAACATTTAACAATGTAGTTTTGCTTGAAATCTACCCAGCACGCGAGTTGCCAATAGAAAACATCAATTCTACAATGTTAATAAATAAGATAAAATCGGCGTCGAAAATTTTGTTGCCTAAAGAAGAATTAGTACCTTTTTTAACCAAAAACACCCCCGAAGTTCTTTTAATTATCGGCGCTGGCGATGTAGGCGAAATGGTAGATGAAATTAAAACAGAATTAGAAAAAAATAATTGATAAAATGATTAAAAAAATCAATTGGTTCGATGTATTTTTGGCGTTTGTAATTGCCGCCCTGTTTGCTTTGGTAGCCTTTGCTAACCAACGAAACAATGCACGCTACATTGAACAGATTGATGTAAAGCTTTTAAGTTCTAACAATCACTTTATTACGCAGGAAATGGTAGAAAAATCGATCATTCAAACATTCCCCCGTGATTCAAAAATAGTGAACAGTGAATTGAACCTAAAAAAGATCGAAGACAAGCTGAACAAGCATCCAATGATTGCAAAATCGGAAGTATTTGTTGATGTAGACGGAAAATTACACGCCCAAGTAACACAGAAAAAGGCAATGGCAAGGGTAATGAACGGCACCGGATCGTTTTATATCGATGAAATTGGTGATAAAATGCCATTATCTAACCAGTTTAGCGCACACGTGCCGGTGGTTTATGGCGAATTGAAACCAAAAAATAAAGAAGTTTTTTCTGAATTACTGAATACCATAAGTAACGACGAATTTTTAAAAACAACGATAACGGGTATAAAGATAAATCCCGATCAGTCATTGATATTTACCGTTCGCGATTACAATTATATGGTTGAATTTGGGCATTTAAAAGAAATAGAAAAAAAGTTTGACAATTACAAAGCTTTTGTACATTACTCAAAAAACGATACCCTTATAGGTTATTACAAAAACGTTAATTTAAGATTTACAGAGCAAGTAGTTTGCACGAAATAAAAGAATATGAATAAAGAAAACATTGCTGTAGGATTAGATATTGGAACAACAAAAATTGTTGCAATGGTAGGTAAAAGAAACGAGTATGGCAAACTCGAGATTCTTGGTATTGGTAACGCAAAAAGTTTAGGCGTAAAACGTGGTGTTGTTAACAATATAACGCAAACCATACAATCTATTCAACATGCGGTGGCACAAGCATCGGCAGAATCGGGGTGTAAAATTAACGACGTAGTTTTAGGAATTGCAGGGCAGCACATTCGCAGTATTCATCATCAAGAATACATTACACGCGACAAAGCCGAAACCGTAATTTCTGAAATTGATATTGACAAGTTAATTGCCCAAGTGCAAAAATTAAACATGTTACCGGGCGAAGAAATTATACATGTATTACCACAAGAATTTAAGGTTGATGAAGAAGGTGGTATTAAAGAACCAATAGGTATGTATGGTCGCCGTTTAGAAGCTAGTTTTCACGTTGTTGTGGGGCAATCGGCTTCTATTCGTAATGCAGGTCGTTGTGTAAAAGATTCTGGTTTAGAACTTTCGGGTTTAACATTAGAACCTTTAGCATCTGCAGACGCCGTTTTAAGTCAAGAAGAAAAAGAAGCAGGTGTAGCATTGATTGATATTGGTGGCGGAACAACAGATTTAGCCATTTTTAAAGACGGAATTATTCGTCATACAGCCGTAATTCCTTTCGGTGGAAATGTAATTACAGAAGATATTAAAGAAGGTTGTTCTATCATTGAAAAACAGGCAGAACAATTAAAGATACGTTTCGGATCGGCTTGGCCTGGCGAAAACAAGGATAACGAAATTGTTTCAATCCCAGGTTTACGCGGTCAGGAAGCAAAAGAGATCTCGTTAAAAAATCTATCAAAGATCATTCATGCACGCGTTGTAGAAATCATTGATATGGTTTTTTCGGAAATTAAAGCCTACGGATACGACAATCCTCGCAAAAAATTAATTGCAGGAATTGTATTAACCGGTGGCGGATCAGAACTAAAACACATTAAACAGTTAGTAGAATACATTACAGGGATTGATACTCGTATTGGCTATCCTAACGAACATATTTCTGGCGAATCGGCAAAATTAGTTTCACGTCCGTTATATGCCACAGCAGTTGGTTTAATGATGGAAAGTGATATTAACAATTCGCGCAGCCGCTTATATGTTCAAGAACATCCTGGAACAGTAAAAATTCAGGCTAAAACAGAACCTGTAGGCATATCGGTTGAAACAAAAGGCATTCAAATGAATACCATTACCGATAAACCACAACAAAAGAACCCGGAAGACGAAAATCAGGAAATACAGGTTGATGTAGAACAAGGAACATCGGCATATATAGAAAACCGTTTCCTAGGGAAATTTATAAAGAAGTTTAAAGATTTTATTGATAAAGCAGAATAAAAAGATAACACCGCAGCATATGGATCAGGTATTTGAAAATTTAGCATTCTCTCCAGATTTGCCAAAAAACAAATCGAATGTAATTAAAGTAATTGGAGTTGGTGGTGGTGGTAGTAATGCCATTAATCACATGTACAATCAGGGTATTAAAGGCGTTGACTTTGTGGTTTGTAACACCGATGCGCAAGCATTAAGTAACAGCCCCGTGCCTATTAAAATTCAGTTGGGTTTAACTTTAACTGAAGGATTAGGTGCAGGTGCAAACCCAGAAGTTGGTCAGCAATCGGCTTTAGAAAGTATCGAAGAAATTGAACAATTTTTAGATTCTAACACTAAAATGGTTTTTATAACTGCCGGTATGGGTGGTGGTACCGGTACAGGTGCTGCGCCAGTAATTGCACAATTAGCTAAAGACCGTGACATTTTAACTGTTGGTATTGTTACGATTCCTTTTCAGTTTGAAGGAAAAGTGCGTCAGGAACAAGCATTGCGCGGAGTTGAAAACCTACGTAAAAATGTAGATTCGTTAATTGTAATCAACAATAATAAATTACGCGAAGTTTACGGAAATCTTGGTTTTAAAGCAGGATTCTCTAAAGCTGATGAAGTTTTAGCAACAGCATCTCGCGGAATTGCAGAAGTAATTACGCACCACTACACGCAAAACATCGATTTAAAAGATGCTAAAACCGTATTATCTAATTCGGGAACAGCAATCATGGGCTCGGCAGAAGCAACTGGTGAAAACCGCGCAAAAGAAGCAATTGTAAGCGCTTTAGATTCACCTTTATTGAACGACAATAAAATTACCGGAGCTAAAAACGTATTGTTATTAATTGTTTCTGGTGAAAACGAAATCACGATTGATGAAATAGGTGAAATCAACGATCACATTCAAATGGAAGCAGGTCACAATGCAAACATTATCATGGGTGTTGGTGAAGATCCGGCTTTAGGCGATGCTATTTCGGTTACAATTATTGCAACAGGTTTCGATGTTGAACAACAAAAATTAATTGTTAACGCAAACGATGAGAATAAAAGTAAAATTATTCATCATTTAGGCGAAGAGCAAAAAGCAACTGCAGATTTATTGGCAAACAATGCGCCTGCTTTTACTAATGCACCAACGCCAGAGCAACCGTTACAAAGTAATTCGGGATTTCAGGCGGCTCCAAAAATCGTTTATAATTTAGACGATGATTCAGGAAACCAGCTAAATAACGAGGTTGAAAAAAAAACAATAGTTCAAACTCAACCTACTAATATCGTTCAAAATGTGGCTCAACCTGTGCAAAACACAAATAATGTAACAGAAAACCAGCCACAAAACGTTCAGCATATCGAAGTACCACAAACGATCGTTAAAACGGTTGATATTCGCAATATTGTTGTAAACGAGCCAACGTTTGTAATTGTTAAGCCAAAACAAGTTATTGCAGAAACGCAAAATGTTATGGCAGAACAATTTACGTTTGATCTACAACAACAAGAAAATCAATTTGAATCGTTTGAAAATGAATTTTCGTTTGAAATTCAACAAAGCAACGTTCAAGAAAATCAAGTTCAGCAAAATCAAGCTATTGAAAAAGCAGATGAGATTGTTCGATACGATTTAAGCGATTATATGGAAGTGGAAGATCAGTTGATGAATTCAAAACAAAATGTTGAAGAGCCTGTTAAAGAAGACGAATCTTTTTCGTTTACTGTTAGAACAGAAGAGCCAACATTTGTTCCACAAACACAACGTGTAATTGTGGATGAAAATTCGCCAATGGAAACTTCTATAAACGATATTTTACGTGAAAGAGCTGAAGAGCGCAAACGCAAAATGAAGGAGTTTAACCATAAGTTTAACACCGCTACAAACCAGATCAACGATTTGGAAAAAGAGCCGGCTTATAAGCGAATGGGTGTTGATTTAACACAAAATAACGCTAGCAATGTATCGCGTACATCGGTTTCATCAGACCGGAACAACGATGTTCAACTGCGTTCTAACAACTCGTTTTTACACGACAATGTAGACTAATTAAATTAGATTTATATTTACCTTAACCTCAAAAAGAGCATTTCTTTTTGAGGTTTTTTAATTATATTTGTTGCTCTTAAAATTTAGCAAAATGAGTTTACAAACAAATATAATGGTTGCTTTAAAAGAAGCAATGAAAGCGAAAGACCAAGTAGCATTGGAGTCTTTAAGAGCCATAAAATCAGAACTTTTATTAGCACAAACGTCTGGATCAACCACAGAGTTAGCAGAAGCAGACGAAGTTAAATTGTTACAAAAATTAGTAAAACAACGTAAAGATGCAGCCGCAATTTTCACAGAACAAAACCGCGCCGATTTAGCCGAACCAGAATTGGCACAAGCAGCAGTAATAGAACAGTTTTTACCTGCACAATTATCTGAGGCTGAAGTAGAAGAAGTAGTTAAAGCAATTATAACAGAAGGTAATTTTTCGGGAATGGCAGCAATGGGTCAGGTTATGGGCTTAGCAAACACAAAATTAGCAGGTTCTGCCGATGGCAAAACAATATCTACTGTTGTTAAAAAGCTTTTAACAGCGTAATTACGTCTTCGTAGTTCAATTGGATAGAATGTTAGATTCCGGTTCTGATGATGCAGGTTCGAATCCTGTCGAGGATACTTAAAAAAGTAACCGTCTCAAACTAAAAATTTGAGACGGTTTTTTTTGGTGTTAAAACACAACCAAAAACTATTTAGCTTGTTTGTCTATTTCTTGTTGAATGATAATCCAATCGTAATAGTGAAAAACCATGCCGTTGCTCATTGCTACAAACATTCCGTTGGCAAACGATCCTCCAAAATTGAAATTAACAGCATCTGCCCCATCGCATTCAATAGTAGAAAAAGGAATTTTAGCAATCATTTTATGATTGTTTGCATTACCGCTTTCGCCTTCGCGCTTGTAAACAACAAAGTTATTTGCCTGCTGATCTGATATTAAAATATAACCCTTATTAGCGTTGGTTTTATAAAGTGCAATACCTTCATGATCGCGCTTAAAATCTTTTTGTCCAAAGAAAGCCAATTCTTCATTTCCTTTAGCAGGATCGGCATAATACTTTCTTATTCCTTGGGTTTCATCGGCATAATAAATATAGCCCAACTCATTATCAACCATAATGGCTTCAATTTCTTTCTCGCCCGAATAGTTTCCGAATTTACGAACCAAATTAGCCGTAACTGTTCCTTTATTATCCGTTAATTCGTATTGATACAAATATTCGCCTGAAACACCTTCTTTTCTGCCTACAATTGCATAAATTTTTCCGTTTGAAGGATTGGTGTAAAGCGAAATTCCCATTGGATCTTTTTGTTCAGAATCGGCAAAAACTGTAATTCCACCATTATCAACAGGTTTTAAATCAGGTAACGAAAATATTCGGATCTGATCTTTTTTACGTTCGGTAACTACTGCGATGTCAACCTTTTTTTCGTTTAAGGTTAATCCGTATGCGATGTCCACATTGTTTGGTCGATCCATAGGATACACTTTACTTACAATTTTCCCCTGCAAATCGTACGCATATAAACCACCAGTTTCTTTTTCTTTATCTGTCCCGATGATTAACGATTGTGACGGATTTGCTTTGTTGATCCAAATAGCAGGATCGTCAGTATCATGCGGAGTTGCCTGTGTAACAACAATTGGTTTTAGTGCATTTTTTGCTACCGGAGCCAGTTTTGAAGAATTACAAGATGTTACTAAAGCGGTTACCGCCAAAAGATATATTACTTTTTTCATTTTTTAATTTCGGTTTGATAAATTACTTTGAAATCTTTTTCGTTTGATTGAATTACGTAAGCTTTCAAAATGTTGTTGGTTAAAGTGAATGCCATAAAACCCGGAACAGCTTCTGCAAAAAGCGATCCTTCTATTTTTCCGCTTTCACGCAATTCGCTGCCTGCACCAGACAAAAACTGCATTACTTTTTTGTTGCTTTTTTTAATGATCTGCAAATCGTGTTCGTGTCCGCAAATGTAAGCGTCAACCTTATACTTTTCTAAAATTGGTTCAAAAATCAATTCTGTATTTTTAGTTTCCGAATCGTTTTTGCGTTTTCCACCGGTATAAAGCGGATGATGTCCCACTACGATTTTCCATACAATTTTAGGATCATTATTCGCCAGTTTGGTTTCAATCCACTTTAATTGCTCGTTTGTATCCTGATCATTTATTCCTAAATATTTTTCAGGATTTGCTTTGTATTTTGTTACAAACGGATTGGTATCAATAACCAAAAGTTGCAGGTATTTGCCTTTATCAATTTCTATTAATCTTTCAAAATAACGGTCGGGCATTTCCCATCTTCTGGAAATTTTGCTGTAATCGATCTGTGCCTGAACACTTCCTTCATAATCATGATTTCCTAAGGCAACAAACCAAGGTTCGTGCAGTAAATGGTGCGTATAGATGTTTTCGAACGATGAAAACCACTGATAATCCTGCGTACTTTGAACTCCCGTAGGATAAAAATTATCGCCAACAGAAATGGTGAAATTCATATCTAAAATTTCGGCAATTGTTCCCATATCGCGGGCAACTTCTTTCTGTGTGAAAGCGCCGTGACGACCAAAATCGCCGATAGCCAAAAACGAAATTCCGTTTTTTACCGCCTGAATTTCCGAATGTTGATGAACTGTTTTATTAAGCGTATGGTCAGGACGCTCCTGACCATACGAATAAAAACTAATGACTAATAAAAATAATATGTAGAATGGATGTCTATTTTTCATTAAAAATCATATTTAACTCCCAATGTAAATCGAGATTGATAATATTCCATTTGTTTCATACGGTTGCTTTGACCTTGATAATAACGCAACGGTTGGTTGGTTAAGTTGTTTGCTTCTAAGAACACTCGCCAGTTTGGAGTAAACTTGTAAGAAGCATTGAAATCTAAAAAGAATTGCTTGTCGTAATAACTGTCTTCAAAATCATTTCCTCCGATTTCATCTAAATAAGCCGATGTGAAGTTAGCCGATAAACGTGCAGATAATTTGTTGTTTTCCCAAGCAAGCGATCCGTTAACCATGTGCGGTGCGGTGCGTGGTAAACCTAAACCTGTACGTGCTGTACCGTCTTCGTTTGTGATTCCTTTAGCTTCAGATTTTGTGAAGGTATAGTTGGCATACAAACCAAAGTTTTTAAAGAATTTCCCTGGTAAGAAGTCTAACTGACGTTGAAAAGCAACTTCGAAACCGTAAACGCTCACTTTATCTCCGTTTCTTGCTTGTGTAAAATCCCAGTTTTCGCCTGCAGGAATCGGGTTTGATACATTAGGAAACTGTGCAGCAAAATCGCTCTGTGTAAAAATAGTATTGTTATACGTATAGATGAAGTTATCTAAATTTTTATAGAACGCACCAGCAGATACGATACCAATGTTTTCAAAGTAATTTTCTGCCATTAAATCGAAATTGGTTGCATACGTTGCCTTTAAGTTTGGGTTACCCGCAGCAATTTCTGTATCGGCAGGAATTACGTTTACATAAGGCGCCAAATTATAGTAGTTAGGGCGCGCAATACTAGTTGTTACTGCCGCACGCAATATAAAATTATCGGTAACTTTATGCTTTAAAGTAACACTTGGAAGTACGTTTAAGTAATCGTTTTCGTTTTTGATTTCGCCTACCAAATCTTCCTCATCCATAATATAGTTTCCGGTATATTCAATAGCTGTATGTTCTAAACGAACACCTGCTATTAACGATGTTTTCTCGTTAAAATCCTGATCCCAACGTAAATATCCTGCGGTGATACGCTCTTTTGCCGTGTAGTTTGATGATAAGAATTCTGCCGGCTGTAAAGATGATTCAAACAAGTTAGGATTTCCTAAATCTAACGATCCCAATAAAGCACGGTCAGGGAAAAATCCTGGTGCGTAGTGCGATCCCGGATTGTATCCGCTACCACTCCAGTTTACATTTGGAGTTTCAGCTAAGCTTCCAAACGGAGTTAATGGTTCATATTCGTAGAAAATATTGTCACGCTTTTTATCTTTCAAACGTAAACGTGCACCAAAACGCAAACGTCCTTTTTGATCTTGAATAATTGACATTGGTACACGGAAGTTTAATTTCGCTCCGATTTCTTCTTCCTGCGTATAATCATGATTTTCTGTGATTTTTCTTAATTCGAAATTATTAGGATCTTCGCCCCCAACAGCGTATACCAACGGATGGTTTCCATCGCCGATATTTTGTCCCATTACAACATCTTGCTGACGGAAATCGATGTATCTTTCATTTGGTCGGTCCTCACTTGCTTTAGAATAAGAAACCGCCCAATCCATATCTAACTTTGGCGACAATAAATGTTCTCCTCGTAACGAAACATTCATTACACGCTGATCTTCTAAACGCGTATTTTTGTTACGATCGTTATCAATTCCACCTTTTGTTTCTCTGCGGATTTCACCAATATAGGTTCCATCATCCTGTAATTCCAAATCTCTGTAACGCGTTCTGTAACGGTTTTCACGATCATCGCGCCAATTGTACATTGCAGTGAAATCAATACGGTTATTTTCGTTAAAAACATAATCTGCACTTAACGATGCACTTCTACGAACACGCTGAACATCGTACTTACGAATATCCATTTCGGTTAAATAAGCATTGCCGTTATCGTCTTTATCCCACACAGCTTCAACGTTATCAGATCCAAAATTTTGTGACTGCCATGTTCCTGATGCTATAATTCCTAATTTATTATCGGCAAAACGATTTCCGTAAACAAAAGCGCCGTTGTACAAACCTTTATCGCGAATTGGCGCATAACCACCCGATAATGTTGCAGAAATACGCTCGCGGTTTGGTACGGCACGGGTTACAAGATTTACCGATCCACCAATTGCATCGGCATCCATATCAGGAGTTAATGTTTTATTTACTTCGATAGATGAAATCATATCCGACGGAATTAAATCCATCTGAACATTTCGGTTATCTCCTTCGGCAGACGGAATACGGTCCCCATTCAACGTTACCGAGTTTAGTTCTGGCGATAATCCACGAACGATAATGTTACGCGCTTCACCCTGATCGTTCTGCATGGTGATTCCCGGAACACGTTTTAATGCGTCACCTACATTTGCATCTGGGAAACGCCCAACCTGATCAGACGAAATAATGTTGGTAATATTGGCATTGTTACGTTGTTGATTTAACGCTTTTGCCTGTCCGCGAAGAAAATCTCCCATAATTACAAGCTCCTCTAATTCTTCGGAACCTGTAAAAAGCTGAAAGTTTGCGGTTGTTGTTACATTTGTTGTAACTACTACTTCTTGCGCTGCAGTTACATAGCCAATATATTCTACATATACGGTGTAGGTTCCTTCTGGAAGGCTTAAAAATTCGTAACCTCCGTTTTGATCGGATACGGTGTAGCGGTTAGAATTTTCGATTTTAATTGTTGCTCCGGGTAAAGAAAACTTGTTGTCTCCATCGGTAATTTTTCCGGCAATTACCCCATTTTGAGCAAATGTCAATGCACTTACTAAAGATGCGGCTAAAATGTAAAAATTTTTCATTTTTATAGTTTTGGCTTCAAAAATTATTTGCACAAAACTACCTATCAAACAAAATTAGAACGTTAGCTGTAGATTATTGAACCGTTAATGAAGACCATAACGATGTGACTGAATTGTTAAGAGATGTATAAAAAGTAACGTTGCTTTAATATGCTACACTGCATTATTTCTGACTTTCTTCAATATTTAAAAGCAATCGATATTCTTCAAAACGATGTTCCCTAACCGGTTTTATAAAAGGTTCGGTACTAAAATACAGTAACAAACACGGACTTATGTTTTTATATTTCTCAACAAATTCAAAGTTTGTTAATTCGCCATTTTTAATTCGTTGCTTTATTTTATTGTGATACGGATACATTTAGTTGCGTTTAAACTTTACGTAAAATTATTAAATAAAGAAATATAGCCCAACATATTTATATTGATTATATTTACATAGCACTTAATACTTATAAAAAGTTAGAAAATATAGTTTAAATGACAAGTAGAATTATTGGTGTAGGCAATTACATTCCCACACAAACCATAACAAATTTATTTTTTGACAAGCACCATTTTTTAGATGAAAGTGGAAAATCATTAAAACAAGATAATGCCACAATAGCCGATAAATTAAAAGAAATTACGGGTATTGAAGAAAGACGTTATGCCCAAAATGACCAAGTAACATCAGACTTGGGTTTTATAGCAGCACAAAATGCAATTGAAAATTCAGGCATTGATCCCGAAACATTAGATTATATTATTTTTGCACATAACTTTGGCGATGTTCGGTTTGGAACGATTCAATCTGATATGGTTCCTAGTTTGGCATCGCGTGTAAAACATCTTCTTAAAATAGAAAACAACCTGTGTGTTGCGTACGATGTGTTGTTTGGTTGCCCTGGTTGGATAGAAGCAATGATACATGCAAATGCTTTTATTAAAGCTAATATAGCAACACGCTGCTTGGTTATTGGCGCCGAAACACTTTCGCGCGTGGTTGACATTCACGATCGCGACAGTATGATTTATGCCGATGGTGCCGGAGCGGCTATTATAGAACTTAGCGATGATGATTCTGGTATAAAATCGCACCTTTCGGCTTCTTTTACCTTAAAAGAAAAAGATTACCTGTATTTTGGAAAATCATATAACAACCAAAACTGCCCCGATATCAAGTTTATTAAAATGAACGGTAGAAAAATTTACGAATTTGCGTTATTAAACGTTCCAGGAGCAATGAAAAAATGTTTTGATGATAGTGGTTATGCAATTAATCAGCTAAAAAAGATTATTATTCATCAGGCAAACGAAAAAATGGATGAGGCAATCGTTAACCGTTTTTATCAGCTTTATAACGAAACGGTGCCAGAAAACATTATGCCAATGGTTATTCACAAATTAGGAAACAGCAGTGTGGCTACCATTCCGTCACTTCTTACCATGATTTTGAATAACGAATTGCCAGAACACACTATTAATAAAGGCGATGTGTTATTATTTGCATCGGTTGGTGCAGGTATGAATGTCAATGCCTTTGTGTATAAATATTAGCATGAACAAAAGCTAAAAAAAGGGTATGTAATTGCTTACATACCCTTTTTCTTTTAACAAGCAGTTGTTATTATTTTCTTTTAACGTTAACTGCCATTAATCCTTTTTGTCCACGCTCAATATCAAACGTTACTTCGTCGTTCTCACGTACGTTTTCTAATAATCCTGAATTATGAACAAAAACATCTTCATTTCCGTTTGCTTGTGAAATAAAACCAAAACCTTTAGTTTCATTAAAAAATTTTACTGTGCCTTCTTGCATCTTTTTTTATTTAATTGTTTGTGTTATTTTCTAATATCTATTGCTCTGTATCCTTTAGGTGTCATTTCTTTTTTGTAGGTCACTTTGTTATGTTTATCTACATTTATGCTCACTTGTCCTAAATGGAAAAATATATTTTCGCCTGTTTTGTCTTCTGTAATAAAACCATAACCTTTTTCGCTTAAATAGGTTACAATTCCGGTATAATCTGCATCTGGATCAATAGCTGCCGATTCTTGTGCTTTTTTAGCTTTTGCTAAATCTGCATCTCTGTTTTGAAGATGTGGCGGTACTTCAGTAAAATGCCCGTTCACATCAACATAAACAATCATGTCGTCAAGAGTTTTACCTTTATTGTTATTATCCTTACGATCTTCTCTTCTTAACTGTTTATCTTGTAATTTCTTTATTTTTTTCTTATTATTTTCTTTTTTAGAAAAAGAATCTGCCATAATTAATATTTTAATATTGTGTTATATACTTTGTTGAACTATAGGCATATTAAAACCTATAAGTTTTTGAATGTTTTTAAGATCTTTCTTCTCGTCTGTATCACAAAAAGAAACAGCGACTCCTTCATACCCTGCCCTACCAGTTCTTCCTATTCTATGAACATACGTTTCGGGTACATTTGGCAATTCATAATTAATTACATGTGGTAATTCATCAATATCAATACCTCTTGCAGCAATATCGGTAGCTATTAATACGCGAATTTTAGAACTTTTAAAATCATCTAATGCTTTTTGGCGGGCATTTTGTGATTTGTTCCCGTGTATTGCAGCGGCGTGAATTCCCGATTTCAAGAGCTTTTTCACTAATTTATCGGCACCATGCTTGGTTCTTGCAAAAACCAATGAACGGTTTATTGTTTGATCTTTTAAAATATGTATCAATAAATCTAATTTTTCTGCTTTTTCAACAAAATAAACCGATTGTTTGATAGTTTGCGCGGTTGACGAAACTGGTGTAACGTTTATTTCTTTTGGGTTACTTAAAATGGTTTGCGAAAACTTTCGTATTTCTGCTGGCATTGTAGCCGAGAAGAATAAAGTTTGTCTTTTTACTGGAACTTTTGTCAGTATTTTTTTTACATCATTAACGAAACCCATATCCAACATGCGGTCTGCTTCATCAAGTACTAATATTTCAATTTGCGTCAGTTTTATTACGCCTTGTGCCATAAGGTCTAAAAGTCTTCCCGGAGTTGCAATTAATATATCAACACCTTTATTTAAAGCCGCTATTTGCTTTCCCTGTGGTACGCCACCAAAAATTGCCAAATGCTTTAAAGTTAAGTACGTTCCGTAAATTTCAAAGTTTTCGCTTATCTGTATTGCCAACTCTCTTGTTGGTGTTAATATCAGGGTACGAATAGCTTTTTTTTCTACTGGTTTTTTATCTAACAATTGCAAAATAGGTATTGCAAAAGATGCTGTTTTACCTGTACCTGTTTGTGCACAACCTATTACATCACTGCCGTTAAGTATGTGCGGTATTGTTTGGTACTGTATTTCTGTTGCTTTGGTATATCCTGCGTTATTTACAGCCTTTAATATGGGGGTAATTATATTTAAATCTTTAAAATTCATAGTTTTCACTGCCTATACTAGGCATTTTAAATATCTTGGTAAATTACTTAAGATACTTTCTAAAAAGTTTAACCGGATTACAGTTTACTTTATTAAAATTATTATTATTTTTTATTTTGCTTTATTTACATTGCATTAAAATTTAACGTTTACGTTTAGTAATTTTAGATTACAAAAAAATAAATTCCACAAAATGGGGTGCAGTATTCAACACTGCTAGTACTACCGATAAGGAAAAAATGATTCTATAACTGTAATTTCATTAATTTGAAAAACTCAAACTTGCCAACTAAATGTACATAAAATTAAAATGTGGCAACTGAAAAAAGCAAAACTGAGAGAGAAAAAAATAATGTTTAAACTGTTTCAGAAGAGGCAGATACAAAAGCCCGTCAATAAATTTTTTACAAAGATACAACTTTATTTTTATAAACGACCTTGTTATGATATAAATTAAAAAAATTAAAGTTTTTATTTAATATTTCATACATCTTACCCAAATAAATTTATTTTTAAACAAACTGCTAAATAACCTATTTATAAAAATAAAATATTGTTAATAAAAAAAGCGAGACATATATCTCGCTTTAATTATAACCGCCCTCATATGTTAAGTTAAAACCTAATATTTAATTAATAAGAAAATCTTTAAAGACTTTAAAGACTGCGGTTTTCTTACAGATTATATATCAAATTTTATGCCATAGCACTAACTACTTTCACACTAAAGTTTTATAAGAAAACAACCATTTATTAATCTAGATTAAGTTTTTTTATTTTTCATGTTGATATATTTGTGGCTTCATAAGTGTTTTTTTTGGTTAATAAAAGAGGTTGTTGGTTTTTACTGCAACCTCTTTTTTTTATACAAAAAAAAGCAAATTTTAAGAACGACATATTTTAACTTTATTGCGTTTTATAAATTGATAATTTTGTAAAATGTATGCTTTAGTTGATAGTAATAACTTTTACGTAAGTTGCGAGCGTATTTTTAATCCCACCTTACGCCACGCCCCCATTGTTGTTTTAAGTAATAACGACGGCTGTGTTATTTCGCGGTCTAACGAAGCTAAAAAACTTGGAATTCCCATGGGTGCACCCGCTTTTGAATTCAAAAATAAGTTTAGCGAATTAGGTATTCACGTGTTTTCATCAAATTATGCTTTGTATGGCGATATGAGTAACAGGGTGTATCGTATCCTACAAAATTACACGCCCAACGTTGAAATATATTCTATTGATGAATGTTTTTTACATTTTAATAATTTTTCTGCCCAGCCATTGGATCAATACTGCAAAAAAATTCGTCAGGAAATTCTACAGAAAACCTTACTGCCAACCTGCATAGGCATCGCTTCTACCAAGGTGTTGGCAAAAGCAGCCAATCATATAGCAAAGAAATTTCCGCAGTTACAGGGTGTTTATTTGATCGATACCGACGAAAAACGTATTAAAGCATTACAATGGCTAAATATTGAAGATGTGTGGGGAATTGGCAGACGCATGTCTAAAAAACTAAAAAGCAAAGGTGTTCACAAAGCTATTCAGTTTACCAAACTTCCCGATGAATATGTAAGAAAACAATTTTCGGTAGTAGGTCTTCGTTTAAAAAAAGAATTAGAAGGCATTTCGGTTTTAGAATTGGAAGAGGTTCAATCTAAAAAACATATTGCTACTACCCGATCTTTTGATACCACTTACACCAATAAGGAATATTTAGCAGAACGCATTACCACTTTTGCGGTAACATGTGCTGCTAAATTACGCAAACAAAAAGCAACATGCCAGTTGGTTACCGTTTTTGTACAAACCAATAGATTTAACGAAGCGCACGAACAATATTCAAGGTCTATTAATGTAAGTATTCCCTACCCGACTAATTCTGATATTGAAATTGCCAAATATGCTAAAAAAGGGTTAGATTTATTATTTAAAGCTGGGTTGCATTATAAAAAAGCTGGTGTTATTGTAGGCGGGATTGCTCTGGAAAACGAGAAGCAGTTCAATTTATTTGAAGATGAGCCTTTTAAACATCGTAAAATAATGCAAACTATAGATAAATTGAACACCAAATACGGAACGCAAAAATTAAAATTAGCTTCACAAGCATTAGACAAAACATGGAAAATGCGTCAAGAACATTTAAGCCCGAACTATACCACTAAATGGAGCGATATTTTAGAAGTAAGATGATACAGTTTATAAAATTTGGCAGTGAATTAGAATATTTACCTATTAAATCTCAAGGTAAAAAGTATTACGTGCAGTTGCGTGAAGGGGTAAATGCAGGATTTCCTTCGCCTGCCGAAGATTTTTTGAATGATAGAATAAGTTTAGATGAGCTGTATCTTTCTAAAGTTGAATCTACGTTTGTAAACCGCGTAAAAGGTTTGTCTATGTATCCGGATTATTTAGAAAACGACATTTTAATTTTACGATCAGATTACGAACCTCAGCACGGCGATGATGTAGTGGTATCTATCAATTCAACTGAATACACTTTAAAACGGTACGATAAAATTAATTCTAAATTAGTGGCATTGAATCCAAAATACGCTAATTCTGTAACAATTAATGAAAATGACGAAGTGGTTATTTTAGGTGTGGTTGATGCCTTGGTAAGAAATATTAAAAACAGAAAGTAATTTTTTTAGGATTACACATTTATCGATTTAAAAAAAGACAGAAATGGTTACTTTTGAAGAAAAATTAACCTTATTAACATGCTAAAAGCCTTCTTAAAAACACTTATTCCTTTATTTTTATTGATTGCAGGGGGGGTGTATCTTGATAGCGTTTTTTTTTTAGATCAATTTAATCACGGTCAAGAAGTAGCTACTTTTTCGCTATGGGCGATCTTTTTTACGCTCTTTTATTTTTTACCAAGCCGATACAAAGAACAAATGTTTTATGCCGTTTTAATAGGTGTTGCAGGCGAATACTTATTCTCGTTAGGTTTAAAAATGTATCAGTATCGCTTGGAAAATATTCCACATTATATCCCACCAGGTCATGCCATTATATATATTGCGGCGGTATATTTTAACAAAAACACAGCGATAAAACTACACCAAAAGCTTATCGAAAAAATTTTTCTAGCGATTATTATTGTTTTTTGGACCTATTTTCTACTTTTTAAAAATGATGTTTTTGGATTTTTACTAACCGCAGTGGTTCTTTATATCTTGCACAACAAACCCAGAGAACGTTTGTTTTACTACACTATGTATTTAGTAGTAGCTTATTTAGAATTAGTGGGCACTTTTTACAAATGTTGGGAATGGCCACCGTATGCTTTTAGATTTATAGAGTTTTTACCTAGTGCAAATCCGCCTTCGGGTATTAGTTTGTTTTATTTTGGATTAGACTTAGGATGCTTATGGCTTTACAAAAAAAGACATACCGTAGCATGGAATCGCATGAAAAAGGTGCGTTACATAAAATTAACTAAACCACTATGACCTTAAAGTATGTAGGTTTTATTCGGGTTTAGGCATTTCCATCTTATTAAAAAGACCTTCTATAACCGATTTATAATACATTTTACCAAATTCTTCCTCTCCATATAATTTACTAAAATAATCTTCCTTTCTTTCAATATCTTCTTTTTGATCTTTGATTAATTTAAAAGTCGATACAAAATTTCCATGTAATGTTATAGCTTCTTCTTCCGAGGCAAATAACGTACTCTTCAAATTCTCCTTAATCCAAAGCTGGAAAGGCTCATGCACATTATAATTATATTCAACTTTTAACTTATCATAAAATACCTTTCTTGCTTTTCTATGAGCATCAAAATTTTTAGATGTATAAAAATCAATAGCTTGTTTTTCAAAAACTTCATACGTAGGTATCTTTTTGTCAATTGCAGTTTCGTTTGATTTTTTAGTAGGTAGTTTCGTTGCCGTATAATCAAAAGGTAACATATCGGCAACTTTTAAATCGGCGAAAAAACCACTAAAATACATATCGTTTGGATTTACTAAATGTCCGTTTTTTTGAATAAGAATACATTCTTTTTGAAAGTAAAGTTGTGATTGCTCTTTAATTTCTTTATTAAAAACTATAAAAGGCACTTCTATTTCTGTAGTATCTTTAGATGAACTAGCTTTTAATTTTCCATGTTTCATTATTAAACCAGATAAATCGGGTCTTTTGCGCGTAGGCATTTTTATGATACAGAGTTTATAACCGTCATTTTCAGGTTCAATTTTTAAATATTCTCTTACCTCTACCCCTAAACCATTTACTGCTAAAACGTAATCAGAATTTTCAAGATTATCAGTAATTAAATCACGAAAAAAAGCAACGCTTGAATTGTTATAAGTTTCTGCTCTATTTGCTGCTATTTTTTTGGTAGATGCTGTATGTTCACGGAATAACGAATATCCAAAATAATTGGTATTCATGTAATTTTTAGGATTTAATGTTTGATAATTAAACTGTACCTGAAAAGATTCTAAATGAAAATCTATGGTATATCCCAAACGTTCATTTTGTATAATAATTGGTTTATTAGAATGTGCGGTAAACTGCTTGGTATTTGTATCAAAATAAAAAACCAAATCTTTTTCGTTTAAAATTTTTGTGTGTTTGGCGTTTTTGGTATTTCCGATGAAAAAGTATCGAAAAGCTTTAAGAAATTCCTTACGTGTGAAAAGATTTTTATCGATTACCAGTTCATCTAAAGTAGTTTCTTCTGTTTTTAACCGAATTTTTAAATTAGATGTTGGTGTTGGATTTGAAACAAGAAAATAGTCGTATCCAAAAGCACTTACAACCAATTGATTTTTATTGTTTGCCGGAATATTTATCTGGAAATTTCCGTTTAAATCTGTTTGGGTTGAAATAGTTGTATTATCAAAAAAAACCGATGCAGCTTCAATAGGTTTACCGGTATCAGCACTTAAAACAATACCGTTAATTGTTTGTGCGTTGACAAATAAGGTTAAAAAACTAAAAATGACGATACAAAAGTGTTTCATATTAAATTATTGTAAAGCTAAACGAATGGGAATACGATAACGTACACGTTCTGCTTTTCCACCAATTAAAACGGGATTTAAACGCAATTTTTTAACCACACGAACAGCTTCTTCATCACAAACTTTACACAATCCTTTTTCAATGGTTACATTACTAACAGTACCGTCTTTTTCTACTATAAAATGAACATAAATGGTTCCGCTAATTTCGTTTTCAAAAGCTTCACGAGGAAAACTATAGTTCTCGGCTAAAAACCTTGTTACCAATTTGCCTGATTTTGTTTTAATGTTTGCTGCATCGGCATAAGCAGATGGATTACTAATATCAGTAATAAGTGTATCGTTAGTTGAATTTTTTACAGGAGTGTCAACAACGTCTTTTTCTAAAGAATTAGGAATATTTTGAGAAAATCCTGCCCAAGAAAATCCTATAATAAAAAGTGTAACAATTAATTTCATAAAATAAATATACAAAAAAAGATGTCTAATTAGACATCTTTGATAATTATTCTACGATAAACTCCACATTTTCAATAAGTGAAGTAGATGGTGCTTTAAAAGTCAGTTTAACTTTCGTGTGCTTGTCTGACTGGTCTATTTTTAAAGTACCTTGAGTTATTTTGTAGTAACCTGCCTCGCCTTTACAATAACAATGCTTGCCATAAACCAGTTTTACTTGTTCTAATTCGGCATCTTTATATTCTTTTTTAAATGCTTTTTTGGGAATTTCCAAGAACAATTCTTCTTTGTAAAAATCGTCGGCATAATTTTCTTTGGCTTTGTTTCTGTCAAAACTATACTGTACCAAAACGGTTTCAGGGTTGTAAATGGTTTGCGGATACAATTGTTCAAAACCGTTTAAGTTTAAAGCCTTTTCATACTCGCGGGTAGCGGTTACCTTGCCGTTTTCAGGAGCAACAGAAACCATTGTTACTTTCTTGCCCAACCAATTGGTAGATTCAACTCCTTTTGTAGTAGCACAACTAACTGCTACGGCTGCAATAGCCAATAGTGCAATCATTTTTTTCATATATTTATTTTCCGTTATAATTGTTCATTGCATTGTTTAAACCCGCCAAAGCAAATTCTTTCACAGCTTTAGAAACAGTATCCAAACGTTCTTTTAAAGCTGTTGTTTCTTCATCACTCCAATCGCCCAAAACATAATCAACTTGCTGTCCTTTTTTAAATTGATCCGAAATTCCAAAACGCAAGCGCGGATACTCTGAAGTGTTTAAAATCAGCTGGATATTCTTCAATCCATTATGTCCGCCGTCTGATCCTTTTGCTTTAATTCGAATAGATCCGAAAGGTAAATTTAAATCATCTGTAATAATTAAAATATTTTCTTTGGCAATTTTTTCTTTATCCATCCAATATTGTACGGCTTTACCCGATAAATTCATATACGTATTGGGTTTTAAAAGCAACAATATTTTGTTTTTCACCTTGATTTCGGTCAAAGCTCCCAATTTCACCGTTTCAAAAGTTGCTCCGGCTTCATTTGCCATAAAATCAACCGCTTTAAAACCAATATTGTGACGTGTATTTACATATTCGGCACCAATGTTGCCCAAGCCAACTATTAAATATTTTTTCATTCTTTCTGTTTGATCTTGATTGTGTGATTTAGCTTTAAACCACTTTGTAAAAAAATTCATTGCAAATGTATTAACAATTAGGTAATTTAGAAACAGAAACGCAAGGTATGGAAAACTTATACATTATTTGGGATTTCATTAAAGAATGGTATTGGATTCCTTTGTTGTTGATAAACACCACGGCTTTTATTACTATTTTGGTGGAAAACGGCAAACCTGAAAAAACCATTGCGTGGTTAATGGTTATAGTATTTCTACCGTTTATCGGCGTTATTTTGTATTACTTTTTTGGTCAGAAATTTCAAAAAGAAAAATATTTTAAGAAGCTAGACAACCGCTATAAGGTAAAATTAGAAGAACGGTGGATTGATCTACAACCGTTTATTTCCAAAGAAATTAGACTTACCGAAACGTATGATGCTCATTTAAACGATGTTTTTGAATATTTGGTGCATACGCAAACATCAATTCCTACATCAAACAACAGTGCAAAGCTTTTGATTAACGGTGAACAAAAATTCGATCTTTTATTAGCTGATCTTAAAAATGCAAAACACCACATTCATATTGAATATTACATTTTTGATGAAGACGAACTTGGATCGCAACTTTTAGCTATTTTGATTGATAAGGCAAAACAAGGCGTTGAAGTACGTTTGATTATTGATGATTTTGGGTCATCGCCTTTTGCAAAACGCAAAGCACATTATGAAAATTTAGGCATTCAGTTTGAAATTTTTCTGCCCGTGCGCTTTTCATCACTCGCAAACAGCAATTACCGCAACCACAGAAAAATCATCGTTATTGATGGTTTAATAGGTTACGTTGGCGGCATCAATGTATCAGACAAATATATTAATCCTAACAAGTTTCACCTTTATTGGCGCGATACGGCGATAAGAATTCATGGCGATGCTACTAAAATGTTGCAAGCACAATTTTGGCTGCATTGGGAAAGTATTTCGGGAAAATCGTTTGGTTTAAATTATAAATATCTGCCCGAAATGAAAACGGTTTTCGAAAAGAAATTACCAATGACGTTTGCTTTTTCATCGCCCGGAAATACACCGCCGTACGTTATGGAATCGATGATTTTAAGTATTTCGGCAGCACAAAAAAGCATTCAGTTGTGTACTCCCTATTTTATTCCAACAGATTCATTTAAAACCGCTTTGCTAATTGCGGTTTCGAAAGGGGTTGATGTTTCACTTATGCTTCCATCAAGAGGCGATTCATTGGTTGTTCAGGCTGCATCGTTATCGTTTTTAAAACCGTTTATGCAACGCGGAATGAAGGTTTATTTGTACGAAAAAGGTTTTATGCACGCAAAAACCATCTGCATTGACGGATTATTAAGTTATGTAGGAACAACCAATTTAGATTCGCGCAGTTTTTTAATAAATTTTGAATTATCGGCGGTGGTATTAGATACAGAAATTGCACAGCAATTAACCAATCAATTTAAAAAAGATATTTTAGTAAGTAAGCTTTTTACTGCCAATTTGTGGAAAAACGAAAAGTGGTACTATAAAGCATTTGCATCAATCTGCAGGTTGTTGGCGCCTTTGTTGTGATTCTATTCTTCAACCAACTGATTTTCGATTCGTTCCAACTGTCCTATCAAATCATTAATTTGTCTTTGATTTTTTTTTATGATTCTCGGACGCAATACAAACCAATTAAAACCAATCCATAATATCAAAGCTAAATAAAATACACTTTGAACAATAGGTTTCATCATTGAAAGATATTCGTAGATGTAAAGCACTATCCCTAAAGATAACAAAACGAAATACACGCTCATAATTTTAGTCTGTAAGTAGTTTTCTTGTATTTTAATTGACTTGAGATTGTTCAAATAATCAAAATTTGATTGATTTTCGTTTATTTTAGAAAATGTATCTTTCATCTTGCTATTGAAGAAAATCACAAGTATCATTGCGATAACTGTTAATACAATTCCAATTTTTGTTCTTATAAACTGTGGCTTAAAATATATCCAAATGAAAAGTATAAATAAAATTGTAAAAAAAAGCAATACATTAAGCATTACTGCTTTTTTTCTTTTTGAGTTTTTATAGATTTCTATTTTTTTAAAAACTTCTTTCACATCTGTAGTTGGAATATATTGTTTACACCAAATCTTTTTTAAATCTAAATTAGTTTCCATGAGCTTTAAACTTTTGAGTAAGTTGGATTTTTATTCGATGGATTTTTACGCGAACATTATTTTTTGACAAACCGACAATTTGAGCAATTTGATCTTGATTTACATCTTCCAATTCTAAAGAAATTATAATTCGATCTATCTCTGGAAGCTCAGCAATAAACTTATATAGTAATTGAATATCAGGTTCCATATTTTGTTTAATCTCATCGGTAAGATAAGCCGGAAATTCTGCTTTTATAATTCGTTTATCTTTTTCTATTTGGCGTAAACAAATATTAGTCGCAATTCTGTATATCCAAGTGCCAATATCTGCTTCTTGCCGAAACGACGAAAGGTTATGCCACACGCTGATAAATGTTTCCTGAGCCATATCTTGTGCTATGACATAGTCGTTAACATATCCCATACATAATCGAAAGATCCGATCCCAATATTTTTTATAGATTATATCAAAATCCATTCTTATTCTTTTAGGAAGTCAACTAACTCTTTAATGTACCATTCTTGATCATCGAACATTATAAAATGCAAACCCTTATTAGCATATTTAAGCTGGGCAGAAGGCATTTCTTTATACTGTTCGTTAATAGAATCTTCTATTGTTTTAAAAGGAGCTTCTAACAAAATTAATGATGGAATTTGAACATTTTTTATACGTTGTCTTAAATCTGTATTTGAAAAATCACAGAACATTTGAGCAAATGTTTTTCTATCAGATTTTAAACTCCAACTTAAAATTTCATCATGTTTAGACTGATTTGCAGATAAACTGGCAACACTCATTTTCTGCATTTGAATAAATTGATCTTCGGGCATTTTCATAATTTGATCAACCAAATTTGAACAATCATTATCTGCAACAGATTTAAATTCAGGATTCGTCAGTGCTAACAGACAAGGCAACGCATCAACTACAACAATTTTATTTAATAAATCTGGATAATCCGCAGCAATTGCCATCGCTAAACCACCTCCCATACTATGTCCAATAACAATAGGTTTATTTATTTTATTCTCGCTGATGAATTTAGCTATTTCAGTTTTCCAATATTCAAATGAGCTATTATCTTTTGGCGGCGCGCCTGCAAATCCCGACATAGTTAATACGTAACACGTATAATCATTTTTTAATGAATCTATAGTTTCATTCCAAACATCTCCAGAACTAGCAAAGCCTGGTATAAATATAAGCGCTTGATTTCCTTTTCCTATTTTAGTTATTGAAAAAGGATATTCTTGTGAAAAAGTTAAAAAAGAAAATAGAAGAATGACTGTAGTTAAGATTACTTTTTTCATGACGGTACATTTTAAAATTATCTTTTAGATACATTAGTCTTAAAAATGTTACAGCCAAAGTGAATATTATTACAAAATTTTTTCAATCCGCATGCCAGCAATCTGTTGCATTCCGGTTGGTTTGGTTACGTGATCGTATTTCGGGTTTTTATTGATATCGATATTCGATGTAGGCAGAATTTTAACCCAAAGTGAGATTTCATCGTTTTTTTGTAGCTGAACTTCGGTTGGTGCAATTAAAAGTCCGGCGGCAACATCAAAATTCCCATAACTAAATTTAAAAATGGTTTTAGCAAGGATATTTTCTATTTGTTCAGGATTATTCTTCACAAGATACAATTCTACATGAATACTGTCTTTTACAGTGCTACCCATAACACCCGGATTAATGTTTGCAAAGGCAGAAACATCAAACGTGCCTGATGATGAAATGGTAATTTTATCGTTTAAGAATTGTGTGATTTTATTATAAACGACATCAACCGGCTGAAACTTTAACTGCTGCATAACCGATGGAGTATTTTCTAAATGAATGCTTCGGATGCTTCTGATATAAAACGATTTTTCTTGAGCAAATCCGCTAAAACCAACCAAAAGAACTAATATTTTAATAATATCTTTGAAATGAATCTTCATCGCTAATTAATTTTATATTCATTGAAAACGAAACGCAATTTTTGTCTTTTCTGGGACAACCTAGCACACAACTTAAAAGCGGATTTCCCAACAAGCCTGAACTTATAGCCGGCGCTATAACGGCGTCTTTGGTTAAATACACTATGGTTGGATACACCTCTATACGCGAAAATAAATCCTGATTATCCTGATCAAATGATTTTCGAGTGGCTGCCACATACTGCTCTATTCCTTCTGCAATTTGAACAACACCAAAATTCACGCCTCCACGGTTAAATTTAATAACGCTTGTACTGGGATTGAAATGAAATGAGGCTGTTATTTCATAAAATCCGTTTTCGGGTATTACCAATTTCTGTGTGTTTTCATCGATAACAAATAAACTGTTAGATACAATATCCTGCTTATCCATTTTAATGTAATGAAAAACTTTATCTGCTCCCGGACGAATATTAAATACTTGTTGCTTATGGGTTTTGTAACTAAATGATTCTTGCGAAAAGCCTAAAATTGGAAAAAATATCAAAAACAAAAAAAATCTCATGTTGCTTTTTTTTCAAATATACAAAAATTTAAAAACTACTTTATTTATGTCAAGACCTCACAGGTTTTAAAAACCTGTGAGGTCTGATAATTTAAAAAATTAATACAGCTAAAATTAGCTGCATTAATCACTTTATATAAATAGAAAAATTACTCTACACCACCACCCATAGCTTTGTAAAGCTGTATGTTGGCATTCCATAAATTATATTGTGTGGTAATAATATTCAGTTGGGCGTTTAACTCGCTTTCGGTAGCTGTTAACACTTCTAAATAACTTGCCATACCGTTGTTTAACAATTCTTCCGAATACTCCACAGCGTTTGTATAAGCTTCAGCCTCTTGTTGCTTTAAAACCAATTTCTTTTTGTTGATATCAATAGCATATAACGCATCAGAAACTTCTTTGCTTGCGCTTAATACGGTTTGTTTGTAGTTTAAAAAAGCCTTTTCTTGATTTGATAAACTGATTTCATACTGTGTACGAATTTGACGTCCGTTTAAAATGGGCTGAGCAATTCCGGCTACAATACTTGCAAAAAACGAAGTTGGATCGAACAATTTTTCAAAATCAACCGATTGCAATCCACCACTTGCTGTTAATCGTAAAGTAGGATAAAAACTTGCCTTAGCAACATTCGTCAGCTCAAACGCATTTCTAAAACCTAATTCTGCTGCCAAAACATCGGGGCGGTTGTTTAACACCTCAATAGCAATACCTTCTTCGGCATTCACATTCAATTGCATATCTTTAAAAGAAGATCTTTCAATAGCTTGTGGAAACATTCCCATCAAAATACTCAACGTATTTTCTTGCACTTTGATATTGTTATCAATATCCAATAGCAACGCTTGAGCGCTTAACAATTGTGCTTCGGTTTGTTTTATTGCTACTTCGGTTACCCTTCCCGCATCTTTTAATGCTTTGTTGGTTTCCAAACTTTTGGTTCTGTTTTCTATGGTTCGCAAGGCAACTTCTTTTTGCGCATCTAAAGCCAATAAGTTGTAATAACCAGAAGCCACCATAGCAACCAACTGCGTACGTACTGCCTGATGCGCTGCAAGTGTTTGCAAATAAGTAGCTTCGGCAGCTGCTTTTCGACTGCTTATTTTGCCCCAAATATCAGCTTCCCAACCTAAACTTCCGGTAATATCAAACTGATCTAAACGCTGACGTTGCCCCAAAATACGTCCAAATTGCGTATTAATAGAATTTACGGAATGCGTATAGTTGGCACCCACGCTGAAAGTAGGCAAAAACCCCGCCCTACCTTGTGATAAATAGGATTGTGCTTGATTCATATTCTCTAAAGCCGCACGAATATCTAAATTGCCATCTAAAGCTGTTTGAATGTGCTGTTGTAAAGCGGCATCGGTAAAAACCTGTTGCCAAGGCATAACGCTTTGAGAAGCACTGTCTTTAACAACATGCGCGCTATTAAACGCGGCTTCGTTCCAAATTTCTGGCTGCTGATAATCTTTTGTAGCAATACACGATTGAAGCGAAACAGCTGTTAAGGCAATAAAAGTTGTTTTATATATCGATTTCATAATTATTCTTCTATTGTTTTTTGATCAAATTTAACTGGTTTGATTTTCTCTTGAATGTTTTGGAAAATCACAAACAATACCGGAATAATAAATACTCCTAAAATAGTTCCTATCAACAAACCAAAAGCCGCTCCGGTACCAATTGATCGGTTTCCAATATATCCCACACCGCCAGCAAATACCAACGGCATCAAACCTAAAATAAAGGCAAAAGATGTCATTAAAATAGGTCGTAAACGAGCTTTAGCTCCATCAATTGCTGCTTTTACAATACTATCGCCGTGTTTACGACGCTGCAAGGCAAATTCTACAATCAAAATGGCGTTTTTCGCTAATAGCCCCACGAGCATGACGAGGGCAATTTGGAAATAAATATTGTTTTCTAATCCGGCTATTTTTTGAGAGATAAATGCTCCCATAACTCCAGCAGGAAGTGAGAATAATACCGCAAAAGGCAACATATAACTTTCGTACTGAGCAGCTAAAATAAAGTAAACGAACAAAATACATAGACCAAAAATCAAGATCGTTTGTGAACCCGCATTGATTTCTTCACGCGTTAATCCGGTAAAGTCGATACTGTAATTGGTTGATAAGTTTTGCTGCGCTACCTCTTGAACGGCACGAATGGCATCTCCCGATGAATAGCCCGGTTTTGGTGCACCTGAAATGTTTGATGACGTAAATAAGTTAAAACGGTTTACAGATTGTGGTCCGTATACGCGGTTTAAAGTTACAAACTGACTTAAAGGCGCCATACTACCCGATGCGGTGCGTACAAACATATTGTTTAAACTACTGGCATCGGTACGATCTTCAGGGAAAGACTGTAACATTACGCGGTATTGTTTACCAAATCGGGTAAAATCACTTACGTAATTACCACCAACGTAACCTTGCAATGCCGAAAAGATATTACTTACAGAAACGCCTGATTGTTTAGCACGCACAATATCTAATTCAATTTCGTACTGTGCATAGTTGGTATTTAAAGAGGTTTGGGCATATAAAATTTCTGGCCGTTCCATTAAAGCAGCTAAATAATCTTGTGTTACCTTGTCAAAATCTTTAATATCGCCACCTGAACGATCTAACAGTTTCATTTCAAATCCACCCGACATACCAAATCCTGGGATACTTGGTGGCTGGAAGAAAATCATTTTTGCTTCAGGGAATCCTTGACCTGCCAAACCGAATAACTTACCAATAACTACATCGGCAGCTTTATCATCGGTGGTACGTTCTTTAAATCCTTCCATTTTAATCATCATAAAACCATAGTTTGATCCAGCACCCGAAATAATGCTTCGTCCTGAAATAATGGTTACCGATTCAATTCCTGGAATTTGCTGTGCTTTTTCTGAAAACTCTCTACCTAATTGATTCACACGGTCTACCGAAGCACCTGCTGGCAACTCGATATTCCCCATGATAAATCCACGGTCTTCACTCGGTACAAACCCTGCCGGCATGGTGTTGTTGGCAAAATAAGTTAACCCTAAACAAGCAATCAATATTAAGAACGTAACCCATTTATGTTTAAATAAAAATTTAAAAGAATTACCATATTTGTTAGTCATGGCATTAAACGAATTGTTAAATGCCGCAAAAAAGCGTTGCATAAAATTGCGTTTTACTCCTGCTTTTTCATCGTGTTGTTTAAGTAACATGGCACATAATGCCGGACTCAACGTTAAAGCGTTCACTGCAGAAATAGCAATAGCAACAATTAAGGTAACTCCAAACTGTTTGTAAAATACTCCTGTTGGTCCACTAATAAAAGTAACCGGAATAAACACCGCACACATTACCAACGTAATTGAAATAATAGCGCCGGTAATTTCACTCATCGCACCGGTAGTTGCAGTAAAAGCATCTTCACCGGTTTCTTCCATTTTAGCATGCACGGCTTCAACTACCACAATGGCATCATCTACCACAATACCAATGGCGAGCACTAATGCAAAAAGTGTTAACAGGTTTAAAGAGAAACCAAATAAGTTTAAGAAAAAGAACGTACCTATAATAGATACCGGTACGGCAATTAAAGGAATTAAAGTAGATCTAAAATCTTGTAAGAAGATATATACCACCAAGAACACCAAAATAAATGCTTCAATAAGGGTGGTTACCACTTTACTGATAGACGCATCTAAGAATTCGTTGGTATCTTGATTGATTTTGTATTTAATACCTTCAGGTAAATTTTGACCAATTTTATCTAATTCAAGCTTGATTTCATTGATAATTTCCTGAGCATTAGATCCTGGTGTTTGGTAAATAGCCATTGCTGCAGCTGGCATTCCGTTTAACTCAGAATAACCACCGTAACTTTGAGAACCTAACTCAACTGTAGCAACATCTTTTAATCGTAGTACCTGTCCATTATTTAATGATTTTATGACGATATCTTCGTATTGCGTTTCGGTTTTAAATTTACCACTGTAACGAATGATGTATTGAAAAGATTCTCCGGCATTTTCACCTAATTGTCCTGCTGCCGCTTCTAACGATTGTTCGTTAATTGCTGCGGTAACATCATTAGGAACCAATCCGTAATTTGCCATTTTAGCAGGATCCAACCAAATACGCATCGAGTAATTTTTAGCTCCAAAAACCGATGCATCACCTACTCCGTTTACCCTTTTAATTTCAGGAATTACGTTGATGTTCATGTAGTTTTGGATATACACCGCATCGTAATCTTCATTTTCAGAATAAAAAGATAAGAACATCAGCGAAGATGTTTGTTGCTTTTGCGTAGTTACCCCCGAACGCGTTACTTCATTTGGCAACAAAGGCGTTGCACGGGCTACACGATTTTGTACGTTAACTGATGCAATATCAGGATCAATTCCTTGCTTAAACACTACTTGTATGGAAGCAGAACCGTCGTTACTGGCAGTAGAGGTGATATAATCCATTCCTTCTACCCCATTAATTTGCTCTTCAATAGGCACCACCACACTTTCTAATACTGTTTGAGCGTTGGCACCTGGATAAGAGGCAGCCACCTGAACGGTAGGCGGTGCAATATCAGGATATTGGGTTACAGGTAATACCGTAAGCCCTAATATTCCTAAGATGACTATAATAATTGAAACAACCGTAGATAATACGGGTCTTTCTATAAACGTTTTTAACATAATATCTTAACTTAAAAAACCGGTTTAACAGCGTTAACAATAGAATCGAAATTAGATGGAACTGGCTTAATTGCTGCCTTGTTTCGTAACGAACCAATACCACTTACAATAACCACATCGCCTTCTTTGATACCATTATTTACAATAATCATATTATCTACACGATCAATTACATCAACAACTGTAGTTACCGCTGTATCATTAACCACCTTATATACGTTTATTTTACCTTGTTGTTCATACGAAGCTACTTCTGGAACAACTAATACCTGATCGTATTCTTTAGGAAAACGAATCGTTCCGCTGTTTCCATTGCTCAACATTTTATTTGGATTTGGAAAAGCCACGCGGAATTGTACGGTTCCTGTTGCGGCATCAATTTGACCCGATACCGTTTCAATTTTTCCTTTTTCGGTATAAATATTTCCATCAGCTAATTGCAATTCTACTTCAGGAAGGTTTTTAATTTTTTCTGTTGGTGTTTTTCCTTCAGCTCCACTTAAAAATTTAAAATATTCTTTTTCATTCATTGAAAAATAAGCATATACCGAGCTGATGTCAGCAATAGTAGTTAAAGGTGTAGGATCTGACGGCCCTACTAAACTTCCTTTTTTCAATGGCAATTGTCCTACAATTCCACTGATAGGCGCACGTACCACCGAATAGTCTACATTAGCACTTGCCGAACCATAATTTGCCTTTGCTTGCGCCAAACCACTTTTTGCCGATGCTAAATTTGCCTTTGCTGTTTCTAACTGTATACTTCCAATAATCCCCTTTTCAACTAAAGGAATTAATTTATCAACTTCGACCTGAGCTACGCTTACATTCGCTTGCGCCACCGAAATTCCCGAACGAGCAGCATTTGCAGTTTCTGCCAATGTATTCGCTTCTAATTTAAATAACGGCTGCCCTTTGGTAACTACCTGCCCCTCGTGCACATACACCTCTTGTATGTAGCCTTGAATTTTAGCGCGTACATCGTTGTTAATTTTTCCTTGAATAGAAGCAGGAAAAGTGGTATATCCTACAACATCTTTAGTTGTTGCTGAAACAACGTTTAAAGCAGGAATTGCAGCCTGAGGTGCTTCTTGTTTTTTTGCACATCCGGTAAGCGATGCCACAAAAGCGGTCATTAAGAGCGTTTTAATCGTATTTTTCATTTGATTTGATATGGAGTTTTAAGTTTTGTATTGTTTTATCTATTGATTGAGTGACTTCTTCTAAATGGAAATTATAAATATCGAACGCTTCTTGTTTAAATAATTCATTGCAATTAGATTTTCGATATTCTCTTAGTTTATTATTGATCTCTTTTTCGCTTTTTAGTCGTTTGGAAACCATTTCAAGACGCATTAAGAATAAGTTTTTATTAATTCTGAAATGCCGTTTCCGTTCGCTACCTTTTTTAAACTGTTCAATAAAATTGAGCTCAATCAAGGTATTGATACTATTAGATATGGAACTTTTACTTGATTGAAATGTTTCTAATAGCTCTTCAAACGTCAATCCATCCTGGCAATTATTAAAGACCAATAAAGCGTATATGCGCGCTGTTAAAGGCGGTAATTTATAGAAAAGCTCGTAGTGAGTGGCTGTTTCTTTAAATAAATCCAATTCTAAAATTGTTTGCATATATGATATTTTCCACAAAATTACCGTTAGTTCGGCAATCACCGAACTAAAACTTGTTAATTTTTTATTAAATCTAAATTAAGAAGTTATAGCAAACACTTAATTATTTGATTGTTTTAGCATTATGACTAAATCATCATTCATTCGATAAAAAACATTAAAAAAAATTTGCATGTACTATTTTTTTATGGCTATATTTGCAAAACCAAAATCAAACGAAGATTTAAAAAACGTATATGCGAAAGTAGCTCAGTTGGTAGAGCGTCAGCCTTCCAAGCTGAATGTCGCGAGTTCGACCCTCGTCTTTCGCTCTTGAAAAATCAAACTAAGATTTAAAAATCGTAGAATGCGAAAGTAGCTCAGTTGGTAGAGCGTCAGCCTTCCAAGCTGAATGTCGCGAGTTCGACCCTCGTCTTTCGCTCTTGAAAAATCAAACGAAGATTTAAAAATCGTAAAATGCGGAAGTAGCTCAGTTGGTAGAGCGTCAGCCTTCCAAGCTGAATGTCGCGAGTTCGACCCTCGTCTTCCGCTCAAAAGAGCAAAATCCTTATCGGTTACGGTAAGGATTTTTTTTATTGATGAGTTTTTCTTTATAAAAATACCCTTTCAAAATAAATCTGAAAGGGTATTGTATTTAAAAAAGGTTGATTTATTGTTGTTTTTTCAACAAATCACGAATTTCTGCAAGCAGTTGTTCTTGTGTTGGACCTGCTGGTGCTTCTGGTGCAGGCTCTTCGGCTTTTTTCAATTTATTAATTCCTTTAATCATTACGAATAAGGCAAATGCAACGATAGCAAAAGATATAGCTGCTGACACAAAATTGCCATACTTTATTGCCGTACCCGGAATTACTAATTCTGATAAATTTTGAAGATTTGCAGCTTCTAATGCCGGCGTTAAAATTGCAGGTGTAATAATATCTTCTACTAACGATGTTACAATTTTACCAAATGCACCACCAATTACAACCCCCACAGCAAGGTCGATTACGTTGCCTTTTACAGCAAACTCTTTAAATTCTTTAAAAAATCCCATAACAATTTTGTTTTATTTTACTTGATACGAAAATACAATTTTATGTTAATATAATTTACTCTTTATAAAAAATTCGTTTAACACGTTGCGAAATCGACGTCATAACTTCATAAGGAATGGTTTCCCAGATCTTTGCAATTTGGGTAATTCGCAAATCGTTTCCAAAAACAATTACCTCATCACCAATCTTCACATCCATATCAGTAACATCAATCATTAACATATCCATACAAATTGTTCCGGCAATAAACGCTTTTTGGTTGTTTACTAAAACATAGCCTTTTCCGTTGCTATAACTTCTACGGATACCATCGGCATAACCAATGGCAATCGTTGCAATTCTGCTCTTTTTTTCAGCTTTAAATCTGCGTGCATAACCAACCGTTGTATCTTTTTCAACATCGTTAATCTGTAGAACAACTGTTTTTAATGTGGCTACATTCTGTAGTTGCGCATCTTCGTTGGTATCGTTCCCAACACCATACAAACCAATTCCCACGCGAACCATATCCATTTGATATTCGCCAAAATTATAAATACCCGAGGTGTTTAAAATATGCAAAACCGGATTAATGTTTAACTGTTTTTTTATATAAGCCGACCATTTTTGAAATGTTTGAATCTGCTGCAAAGTAAAATCTCGTTCTTCAGGCATATCACTTGTTGCCAAATGCGAAAATATACTTGCAACTTCCACCAGATTTGTTTGTTTCAAAAGATTAATCAAACCATCGAAATCTTTTTCTACAAAACCTAAACGGTTCATACCTGTGTTCAGTTTTAAATGGATCGGATAATTGTATAAATTCTGATTTTCTGCGATCTGCAAAAAAGTATTTAATTCTTCGATATTATAAATTTCGGGTTCTAAATTATAGGCAATCATGGTAGAAAACGCCGAATTTTCGGGATTCATTACCACAATAGGAATTTTAATCCCTGCTTTTCTTAACTCAACACCTTCATCTGCAAACGCGACACCTAAATACGATACCTGATGATGCGCCAGCAATTTTGCAATTTCGTAACTGCCGTTGCCATAACCAAAAGCCTTAACCATAACCATAACTTTGGTGGTTGATTTTAGTTTCGATTTATAGAAATTGAGGTTATGACTGATTGCATCTAAATTAATTTCCAGAACCGTTTCGTGCGTTTTTTCTTCTAATTCGGCAACGATTTTTTCGAACTGAAAACTGCGCGACCCTTTAATTAAAATGGTTTCACTACGGAAAGATCTTAAATTAAAATCGTTTAGAAATGTTTCTGTATCTGGATAACTTTGAAACTGCGGAACATTGGTTAAATGCGTACCTATTTTATTACCGATACCAATTACGCGCGTTACATGGTTCTGATTTAAAAGTTGCGCTACCTTTTGATACAAAACTTCAGGTGTAAATCCGCTTTGAAAAATATCTGATAAAATAACGGTTTTCTGCTGATGTGTTTTTTGTTGCTCCAGAAAATCGAGTGCAATTTTTAACGACTGATAATCGCTGCTGTAACTATCATCAATCAACAAACAATCGTTCATTCCTTTTTTAACCTGTAAACGCATTTGTACGGTTTGCAATTGCGGAATTGCCTCTATTATATAATTGGTATCAATTTTTAAAAACAACAACGCGGTAATACAAGTTGCAATGTTTTCTACCGAAGCTAAATCGGTAAAAGGCAGATCGACAGAAAATTCGGTTTTTTCAAAATTCACCTTTAAAACAGTATCAATCTTTTTAAACTGAACATTGGCAGCTTCGTTAAAACTCCAATTAAACCATTGTGCTTTTTCGGATTTACTTGCTGCAATTAAATCGGTTTTTTCGCTAATTAATACATCGACGTTTTTAAAAAGCTTTATCTTCTCTTGTAATTTTTCTTCTTTGGTAGAAAATCCTTCGTTATGTGCCGGACCAATGTTAGTTAAAATTCCGATCGTTGGCTGAATTATTTCTTCCAAATAATCCATTTCGTTGGGTTTGGAAATTCCTGCTTCAAAAATTCCCAAATTATGTTCGTCATTTATCGCAATAACCGAAAGCGGCACACCAACCTGTGAATTGTAACTTTTTGGACTTTTAATAATGTTGTAAAAAGGCAAAAGCAACTGGTTTAACCACTCTTTTACAATGGTTTTTCCGTTACTGCCAGTGATTCCAACAATCGGAAATGTATATTTTTTTCTGTAAAAAGCCACAAAACGCTGTAAAGCCCGCAACGTATCATCAACCTTAAAAACAATGGCATCGGCAGGTAAAGAAATATCTTGCGAAACCACAAAATAACGCACGCCTTTTGCATATAAATCGTTTAAAAAATCATGTGCATTGTGATTGTTCCCTTTTAAAGTAAAAAACAGCGTGTTTTCGGTATTTCGTAATGAGCGAGAATCTATCGAAATATCTAAAACATTCAGTTCCTTTTTCGTTACGGGAGCAAAAGTCTGTAAAACTTCGCTTAATGTACTTGTTGCAATTTTCATAATCGGCAGAAAAATATACCCAAAGGTAACAAGATATTTTATGAAAAATCACTGAAAATTTAGCTTTGTTAAGCAATGATATTATCGTAATTTGCAGGGTCTTAAATAATTTATGCACGACATACATTTTTATATCGGGTTAATACTTGCCTTATTCATCGGGGTAACATTGGGGTTGGTTGGCAGTGGCGGATCAATCTTAACGGTACCTATTTTGGTGTATGTTGTAGGTATTGATCCTTTAATTGCTACGGCTTATTCGCTTTTTATAGTAGGTAGCACCTCGGCTGTAGGCAGTATTCGCAACACGTTTGATAAAAATGTAAACTTTAAAATTGTGCTTCTTTTTGGAATTCCATCTTTATTGGCGGTGTTTTTCACGCGGTCACAATTATTACCTTTATTACCATATGCCATTACGTTGAGCAACAATGTAAGTATTTCAAAATCGAAATTAATTATGATTGTGTTTTCAATCGTAATGTTTGCTGCATCTTCTAAAATGATTAAAAAACCACGTCAGAAAAATCTAGCATCTAATCAAATCGTTACATCGGCAACACCTTTAATCACGCAAGGATTACTTATTGGAACCGTTTCTGGATTGGTAGGTGCCGGCGGCGGTTTTTTAATTATTCCGGTTTTGGTATTTTTTGCCAATTTACCCATGAAACAAGCAATAGGAACATCGTTAACCATTATTGCCATTCAATGTTTGATAGGTTTTACAGGCGATTTAAGTCAGCATACCATTGATTGGACATTGGTTTTATCTTTTTCGGCAGTATCAATTGGCGGATTATTTATAGGAAACCGATTATCAAAACGAATTATCGACGGAAATTTACGCAAGATTTTTGGCTGGTTTATTCTAGTAATGTCATTGTATATTATGTTTAAAGAACTGTTTTAGCCCTTGTAACTGATGTTACATTTTTATAAGATTATTAATTAGTACTTTTGTATTAGAAAAGAAGTTTTAACCATGAAGATAGAACAAATTTATACAGGCTGTTTGGCTCAAGGCGCATATTATATTGAAAGTGAAGGGGAAGTAGCTATTATTGACCCTTTAAGAGAAGTTCAACAATATATTGATAAAGCTCAGGCAAGTAATGCTATCATAAAATATATTTTTGAAACGCATTTCCATGCCGATTTTGTAAGTGGGCATGTAACGCTTTCACAAAAAACAGGCGCTCCGATTATTTACGGACCAACAGCAGAACCGACTTTTAAAGCGCATATTGCAACCGATGGCGAAGTATTTAAAATTGGCAAGCTAACAATTATTGCGTTGCACACTCCGGGACACACCATGGAAAGCACCACGTATTTATTACGTGATGAAAACGGTAAAGACCATGCTATTTTTAGTGGCGACACGTTGTTTTTAGGCGATGTAGGAAGACCCGATTTGGCTCAGAAAGCAGCAAGTATGACACAAGAACAATTGGCTGCAACATTGTTTCACAGTCTGCGTACCAAAATTATGCCTTTGGCAGATGATGTAATTGTATATCCGGCGCATGGTGCAGGATCGGCTTGCGGAAAAAATTTAAGTAAAGAAACAGTTGGAACGTTAGGCGAGCAAAAACGTACCAATTATGCATTGCGCGTTGATATGACCGAAGCTGAATTCGTTACCGAAGTAACCGACGGCTTATTACCGCCACCAATTTATTTCCCTGAAAATGTTCGATTGAATAAAAACGGATACGAAGCTATTGATACCATTATAGAAAAAAACAAGGCGTTTACACCGGCAGAATTTAAACAAGCTGCAGACGATGCATTGATTTTAGATGTTCGCGATGCCGACAGTTTTGGAAAAGCACATATTCCCGGAGCTATTTTTATTGGGATTGATGGTGGATTTGCTCCTTGGGTTGGATCTTTGATTACTGATATTAACCAACCTATTGTTTTGGTAACGCCAGAAGGTCGTGAGCAAGAAACCATTACGCGTTTGGCTCGTGTTGGTTATGATAATACTTTAGGATATTTAGCAGGTGGTATGCAAACATGGATTGATGCTGGTTTAGAAACCGCTTCTATTGGCAGAATTACCGCTAATGAATTGGAAACATTAATGAATAACGGCGAAGAATTGGTTATCGATGTTCGTAAACCGGGCGAATACAGTTCGGCACATATTGCCAACGTACCAAACCTTCCGTTAGATTTTATTAACGACCATGTTAGTGATTTTCCATCGCAGAAAACAACCTACTTACATTGTGCAGGCGGTTACCGCTCTATGATCGCAGCTTCTATTTTAAAAGCACGCGGTTTCCATAATATGATTGATGTAATTGGCGGTTTCGGCAAAATTAAAGAAACCAACTTACCTATTGTAACACAAGAATGCGAAAGCAGTTGTAGTACTAAATAAAACAAAAACGCCTCGAAATTTTCGAGGCGTTTTTACTTTACTTAACAATAATTTTCTCTGTTTTATTACCTTTATCGGTTTGTATTACAAACAAATACATTCCCTTGCTTAAATTAGAAACATCTATCTGATTAAAGTTATCTTTTACCGATTTGATCCATTTACCCGAACTATCTAAAATTTGTACCGATTGTAAGGTTACATCTTTAGTTTCTTTTTGTTCAATGGAAACATACTCTGTTGCAGGGTTAGGGTAAATTTTAAAATTATCGTTTACAAATTTTTCAATACTTAAGGCACAGTTTTGATCATAATAATGATTTCCTAATACTGTCCAAGTATCGTATGGTGCAGTTCCATTTGTTGCTGCTACAGGATCATCTACTTCTATACAAACATTGTAAGGGTAAAATGTTTCATTTTCATTACCTAAAATTATTTTTAGTTGACTACTTTTATTATTTTTCAAATTAATTCGATTTAAAGTAAATAAATTATAAAGAGATAGATACCTAAGTTCTACATTACTGCTTAAATCTAATTGTCTAATTAAATTATATTGGGCAAACTCTAACTCATAATTTCCAATATGTAAATATTCTAAACTTACATTATTTGACAAATTAATAGTCTTTAAAGAATTACTGGGAAGTATTAAAGTATCTAATTTTGTTAACGTTGATAAGTTAATATTGTTGAATTCATGAAAGCTTCCTAGTAATAACTCTAAATTTGTAAAAGCTTCAATTCCAGTCATATTTAGTATCCGAAAACTTCCTGCTCCTGTATATAGATTTAATTGAGTGATATTCTGTGCATCGCTCGTTAACATTTGCCCGTTTAGTATGCCATCGCTGTCAATATTCAAATTAATGAGTAGTTGTTCAAAAGTTGAATCAGGTATCAACGTAACTTGCGCCTTGGTTAAAAAAGGCACAAGTGTTAGTAGTATTATAATTAGCTTTTTCATCACTTAATAATAATTTTTTCTGTTTTATTTCCTTTATCGGTTTGTATTACAAACAAATACATTCCCTTGCTTAAATTAGAAACATCTATTTTATTAAAATTATCTTTTACAGATTTAATCCATTTACCCGAACTATCTAAAATTTGTACCGATTGTAAGGTTACATCTTTAGTTTCTTTTTGTTCTATAGCAACATACTCTGTTGCAGGATTAGGATAAATTTTAAAGTTTTCGGTTACAAATTTTTCTACGCTTAAGGCACAATTCACAGAAAAAAAGTGACTACCATTTTGGGTATCTATCACATTCCATGTATCATAAGGTGCAGTACCATTAGTTGCTGCAACTGCATCATCTACTTCAATACATATATTGTAAGAAAAATCTTGTTCATTTCCTAAAGTAATATTAAGAGAATGGGCATTGTGATTCTTTAAATTTATTTGCCGCAATCCATATAAACTATATAAATTTATATGCTTTAAATTATTATTATTACTTAGGTCTAGAAATTCTATGTCGTTAGGATTCCAAAATTTTACATAAAGACCATTCCCTATATAAAGTGACTCCAAGTTGATATTACCTGATAAATCAATTGATCGAAGCATGCTGTTTGTAAGGTGTAGCTTTTTTAGTTTTGTTAATGGAATAAGATTAATTGTTTGAATATCGTTAAAGTAAGATTCTATTTCTTCACAATTAATAAAAGCTTCTAAACCAGTAAAATCAGTTAAAGTACCGTGTCCACTTTCTAAACTTAATTGTGTAGTGTTTTGTGCATCAGCAGTTAAAATTTGACCATTAACAACTCCGTCACTATCTATACCTAAACTAACCAACCTCTGCTCAAGCACAGGGTCAGGGATTAAAGTAACTTGTGCTTTGGTTAAAAAAGGCATAAATGTTAGTAGTATTAAAATTAGCTTTTTCATCACTTAACAATAATTTTTTCTGTTTTATTTCCTTTATCGGTTTGTATTACAAACAAATACATTCCTTTGCTTAAATTAGAAACATCTATTTTATTAAAATTATCTTTAATTGATTTGATCCATTTACCCGAACTATCTAAAATTTGTACCGATTGTAAGGTTACACCTTTAGTTTCTTTTTGTTCAATGGAAACATACTCTGTTGCTGGATTAGGATAAATTTTAAAGTTTTCGGTTACAAATTTTTCAATACTTAAAGCGCAAATATTACTAAAATAGTAATTATTATAGTCATTCACTCCATCCCACGTAATTGACCAATTATTATATGGTGGTAAATTGTTTGTTGCGTCTGAAGGATTATCAACTTCAATACAAATGTTTTGATCTGAACCGCCATATAGAATAATAGATACAGAACTAGCTTGGTTATTTCGTAAACTAATTCGTTCTAAATCTCTTAATTCACGAACAAAAAGGTAATTAAAATTAGAGCTATTACTAAAATCTAATTCGCGTATTTCTCTAGGAGGAACATCTAAACTCGTGTTTTCAAGTTCTAATTCTTCTAAAAAACTAAATGAAGTTGCATCAAAAGAACTTAAAGCAGCATTATCTAAATAAATTTTTTTTAGTTTAGTTAAATTGTTAAAACTCATAGTTGTAGCATCACTTCGAACTTTAAATATTTCTAGATTTGTAAAATCATTAAGCCCTGTTAAAGAAATAGGCATAGTATTATTAGGACTCTTGTTTACAAAGTCTAATTCAGTAACTGTTAAAGCATCACTGGTTAAAATCTGCCCATTAATTAATCCGTCGCTATCATATCCCCAATGTACTAAATAGTTTTCAAAATTTTGATCAGGAACAAGGGTAACCTGTGCTTTTGTTATAAAAGGCACAAGTGTTAATATTGTTAATACTATCTTTTTCATTGCTATTGTATTATCAGGTTATGACTTTCTATAACGTTATTATCGCATACCAATACTACACGGTACAATCCAGAGGTAAACTGTGACGTATTTAAGTTTATAGAATTGGTGTTTAAGTTTAATTGTGTTAACTGATAGTCTATTGGCGTAATGAACTTAACACCTAAAGAATTAGATATATTATTTAATTTATTTCCTTGAAAGACTTGCTCATTAATACCAAGATTTTGCCGTTCAGTCAATGTTAAATCATCATATACCACACACCAATTTTGCTGTGAATACCCCCCCCCAGCAAATTAACAAGACAAATAAAAAAAAATGTGCGCTTTTCTTAATTTTTTTCATAATTAATAATTTTTAAAGTTTTGTTAAAAATAATAAAAAAAAACTTAAACCAAATTTAAACACAAAAAAAACATCTTTATTCTTTTCTCTTTCATCTTTACGCAAATCTTTATATTTGCAGTATGATTAAAAAAGAAACTATAGACGCAATTTTCGAGGCAGCCCGTGTGGAAGAAATCATTGGCGACTTTGTGCAGCTTAAAAAAGCGGGCAGTAATTACAAAGGATTAAGTCCGTTTGTGAACGAAAAATCGCCTTCGTTTATGGTTTCGCCTGCCAAACAAATCTGGAAAGACTTCTCGTCGGGCAAAGGCGGTAATGCCATTAGTTTTATTATGGAACACGAACATTTTTCGTATCCCGAAGCGTTGCGTTACCTTGCCAATAAGTATCAGATCGAAATTGAAGAAACCGAACAAACCGATTTAGAAAAACAAGCCTTAAACGAACGTGAAAGCTTATTTGTAGTTTCAGAATTCGCTAAAAAATATTTTCACGATGTATTGCTAAAAACCGATGAAGGCTTGGCAATTGGTCATTCGTACTTTAAAGAACGTGGCTTTACCGAAGAAACTATTAAAAAGTTTCAACTGGGTTATTCTCCCGATCAGTGGGATGCTTTTACAAACGAAGCCTTGGCGAAAGGTTACAAATTGGAATTCCTTGAAAAAACTGGACTCACGATTGTAAAAGACGATAAAAAATTCGATCGTTTTAAAGGGCGCGTTATGTTTCCTATCGAAAGTATGAGTGGTCGCGTGTTGGGTTTTGGTGGTCGTATATTAACCAACGATAAAAAAGCGGCTAAATATTTGAATTCGCCCGAAAGCGACATTTACCATAAAAGCAAGGTTTTGTACGGAATTTTCCATGCAAAACAAGAAATCGCATCAAAAGACAATTGTTATTTGGTGGAAGGATACACCGATGTCATTCAAATGTATCAGGCTGGAATTAAAAACGTGGTGGCTTCATCGGGAACGGCTTTAACGCCCGATCAAATCCGTTTGATTAACAGATTAACCAAAAATATTACCGTTTTGTTTGATGGTGATGCTGCCGGAATGCGTGCATCGTTACGTGGTATTGATCTTATTTTGGAAGCCGGAATGAATGTGCGTGTTTGTACATTTCCCGATGGCGATGATCCCGACAGTTTTGCCCGAAAAACGCCGATTGATGAATTGCAACATTATTTAAAAGAAAACGCTACCGATTTTATTCGATTTAAAGCGAATCTGTTGATGAAAGATGCCGGAAACGATCCTATTAAAAAAGCCGATGTTATTCGTGATATCGTGGTTTCTATTTCTAAAGTACCCGATTACATTCAACGCGAAGTTTATGTGCAGGAATGCGCATCGATCATGGATATTTCAGAAGATGTTTTGTTTAGTACGTTGGCGCAAATCGGAAAAAAAGAACTGCAAGAAGCCAACAAAAAGTTTGTTCAAGACAAAAAAATGGAAGTTGTAAAATCAACTCCCGAAGAAACGAAAGAAAAAGTAGACATTATTTATCTTTTAGAACGAAAAATCATTGAAATTTTGTTGATTTACGGAAATTACGAAGAACTTT
>Ga0233380_1000113_pt1 | contig 46847 bp, 31 predicted proteins | sample ElkDunMinimDraft_9_FD_191541 | JGI IMG/M metagenome (GOLD analysis project Ga0233380, IMG submission 191541) | Fecal eukaryotic communites from dung pellets of Tule Elk in California, USA - Elk Dung F36 | ecosystem: Host-associated > Mammals > Digestive system > Large intestine > Fecal | place... | reverse complement strand
TGCTACATTGGTGCAGGCTGTCTCGATAAGGTTTGCTTTTTTTTCATGATTGAAAGGAATAAATGATTGATTATAAAAGTTAAGCCTTATCGTGCAGTTTTGGAAACTACCGTAGGTTTAGTGCAACAGCTAATAAGCAATAACCAAAAACAATTAACCCTGATATCTATGGAAAAATTTACTTATCTAAAATTGGGAATGTTATTGTTCCTGATGGTTTTGGGTTCCAGTCTTCTGGCCCAAACGGTGCAGGTGACCGGAAAGGTCACCGACGAGTCCGGCGAACCCATCCCGGGTGCTACGGTTCTTGTAAAAGGTACTACTACGGGTATGGCAACAGATATGGATGGCCAATATTCGGTTTCAGCCTCCCCAGATGCCGTGTTGGTTTTTTCCTTCATAGGATTTCAGTCTCAGGAAATTACTATTGGGAACCGTTCCACCATTGATGTCACCCTGGGATCTGATTTTGGATCTTTGGAAGAAGTGGTGGTAATTGGTTACGGAACGGTCAGAAAAAGAGATTTAACCGGTGCGGTATCCTCGGTAAATGCGGATAAATATCTGAACGAAACCCCCAATTCGGTACAGGACATCCTCCGGGCAAACGCCCCTGGATTAATCGTAGGCATGGATGCAACCGCCAAAGGAGGGGGATCGCTTGAAGTGCGTGGGCGCACCTCCTTAAACGCAAACAGAAATCCCCTTTTGGTAGTGGATGGTGCCATTTATTATGGGCAACTGGCTGATATCAATCCTAACGATATAGAAAATCTAGAAGTATTGAAGGATGCCAGTTCCGCGGCGGTATTCGGGGCCAAATCAGCTAATGGGGTGATCCTTATTACGACAAAAAGGGGTAAAGAAGGGCGTTCGGTCATCAACATTAATTCTAATGTAGGCCTGGCGACGATGGCAACTTTCCCTGATGTATATGGTCCTGATGAATTTATCAGCTGGAGAGAGGATGTGATGAAATCGATCAACGCTGGCGGCTATGAACCCCATAGGTTTTCCGACCCCAGGAATTTGCCAAGCAATATCTCGATGAATGAGTGGATGGCATATGACGGTTCTCAAGGAGACCCGGTGTCCGTTTGGCTCCAACGCCTTAATATGCAGCCCGCTGAGATCCAAAACTATCAGGCAGGCCGTTCTGTCAATTGGTACGACAGGATTTTTCAGACGGGCTTTAGGCAGGATCATACCGTAAGTCTCTCTGGAAGGAAAGACGATCTGCAATATTATTGGTCACTGGGTTATTTGGATAACAAAGGGGTGGTTATAGGGGACGAATTCAAAACATTTAGATCGCGTATTAACTTGGAAGGTAAAATCAACAACTTCCTTACGGTTGGGATCAATGCCCAACTGGCCAACAGAGATGAAAGCCAAGTGCCGGTAGATTGGACACTAGTTCGCACGCTTTCTCCGTGGGGGTCAGAATATAATGAAGATGGAACCCTTAAATGGAGGCCAAATGATGAGGCTAGTGGAGGAAACCATCCTTCCTATGCCCGAAGCCATATAGATCGTCTACGTAGGGAACTGACCCTCAACTCAACACTATATGCTTCCATTGACCTTCCTTTCGGATTCAACTTCCGGACCAACTTTACGCCAAGGATTGCCTATTACGAGCGGTTCAATCATGAATCATCCGCCCATGCCGACTGGGGTGCAACAGGCGGCAATGCTTCAAGACGGAATCAGAAAATCTATGAGTGGCAGGTGGATAATATCCTGTCCTGGCAAAAACTTTTTGCAGAAAAGCATGATTTCAACGTCACCTTACTGGCTAATGCTGAGAAATTCCAACAATGGGACGGCGAAGTGTCGAACAATGGTTTTGAGCCGCATGACGGCTTAGGATACCACAATATGAGTGCTGGTATCAATCCGATCATCAATCCTGACCGACATGATGCGTATAGCACTGGAGATGCTCTTATGGGTAGGTTGATTTATTCATTTGAAGGGAAATACTCCACCACGCTTTCGGTACGTCGGGACGGATATTCTGCCTTTGGGCAAAGCAATCCGAGGGCAACATTTTATTCGGCAGCTCTAGGGTGGGTATTTTCGGATGAGAATTTTGTGAACTTGGATTGGCTTGACGTAGGCAAGCTTAGGTTTTCTTGGGGAAGTAACGGCAACAGGGACATCGGAAGGTACGATGCAATGGCGAACCTTTCGACAGGGAAATATTTTTATCAGCGCCCTAGCGGAGAGCTTTATTTCGTAAGCCAGCTTTGGGTGGATAGGATGCAAAACAGTCTCCTTCAGTGGGAAAGAACCGAATCCTACAATTTGGGACTTGATTTCTCCATCTTGAAAAGCCGATTGGAAGGTTCCATGGAATTTTATCAAACGTCTACCACCGATCTTTTGGTCAGGCGTTCGCTTCCTTCTGTCACGGGATTCGATTTTGTGACGGATAACCTGGGTGAAATCCAGAACAAGGGTTTCGAGATTACCCTTAATTCGGCCAATTTGACTACACCTAATCTGTCCTGGTCAAGTACCGCCAACTTCCAGTTGAACCGCAACAAAATTGTTCACTTATACGGAGATTTGGATGACACAGGGGCTGAGCGCGACGATATCCAAAATCAATGGTTTATAGGGGAGGCAATCGACAGGGTGTGGCACTACAAGACGCAGGGCATCTGGCAACAAAATGAGGCCGAAGCTGCAGCCGACTATGGGGTCCGTCCAGGTGACTACAAAATTGAGGATGTCAATGGAGATGGTTTATTTACCAATGCGGACAGACAATTTTTGGGTTACAGTGAGCCACGTTACCGGTGGAGTTTGAGAAACGACTTTACGATTAGGAAAAACTTCGACATCTCATTTATGATGTATTCCTATTGGGGACATATAGACGCCTTTAACCAAATGAAAAACAGGGATGGATTTTTGGACAGGACGAGCTCCTACAAAACGCCATATTGGACGGAAGAGAACCCGAACAACGAGTGGGCAAGGCTAAATTCCAATGAAGGCGGAGCAAGCGGTTATAACGTATATCGTAAACGCTCCTTTATCCGGCTTGAAAACATCTCTATGGGCTACACCCTTCCGCAGGCTTTGGTTGAAAAGGCGAAAATATCTAATCTGAGGGTTTATTTCAATATCAGAAACGTCGCTTACTTCGCTCCGGAGTGGGATTTTTGGGATCCAGAAAAGTCTATTTCTCCACATGAATGGGATAATGCAGACGCAAATCCTGTGTCTGGACCTATTCCCCGAACTTGGACCGTAGGTATTGATCTGACTTTGTAAACGCTAAATTTGAAAGACATGAAAACCGACAATACATTAAAAAAAATCAGTTTGCTTTTTGGCGCCGTAGTCCTACTGTCGGGTTGCGGTGAGGAATGGTTGGATCCCAAGCCCTTGTCCATCTACACCCCGGAGAATTCTTACAACCAAGCGAGCGGGCTGTGGAGTGCCATGGTGGCCTGTGAACGGAATATGAGGCATGAATATACCGGCGATTCGCCTCCGATCCTGACAGAGCATATATTTTCCGAAGTGGCAGTGGAAGGGACAACCGACAAGTCGGGTCCCGCACAGGATTTAAACCTACTTATCACTCCAGATGCCCAGCTCAATCATGTTGATTACAATAGAATCGGATGGTATTGGCTTGAGGGATATCGGGCACTTAAATACGCCAACACCGTGATCACCCGGATTGACGAGCCACAGGATTACCAGTCGGAGGAAGAAAAAAACCACCTATTGGGGACGGCCTATTTCCACCGCGCTCTACGTTACTACCGCCTGACACAACAATTCGGAGATGTACCTTTGGTGTTGGAGGAAATTAGGGAGCCGAAACTGGATTTCTATTCGACCGACCGCGAAGTCATCTTACGTAAAATGAAGGAAGACCTTGAGTGGGCGGAGCAATGGGTGCCGGACGTGATGGATAGGGGTAGGGTTGCCAAGGGCGCCATTCAGCATCTTCTTACCAAAATCAATTTGGCTCTCGGGGAGTTCGATGATGCCATTGCTTCTGCAAGCAGATTGATCGATGGCGGGCAATATTCCCTCATGACGGAAAGGTTCGGCTCTGTGGCGAATGATGCAACAAAAAACGTGATTTGGGATCTACATCGAGCCGAAAATAAGGCGTCAAGTATTAACAAAGAAGCCATTCTCCTAGTGATGGACAGGGCGGATACGGACGGAAACTCAGGAAATCCGGGGGGGATGACCTCCATGCGCCAGGGCGTTCCTTTTTGGGAAACCAACATTAATACTCCTCTGGGCAACCGGGGAACCATAGGCACAGCAGCGATAGCGATCGATCAAACTACTACTTATGGTAGGGGTATAGGTCGGCTCCGTGGTACCTGGTATCACCAAAGTATGATTTGGGATGATCCGGACGATTTGAGACATGCCCCCGGCAATTGGATGAATATGGATGATCTTGTTTATAACAATCCGGCTTTAATAGGCTCAGATTCCTACTACGGAACACCCCTCAGATTCAGAAATGATGCAGGTACGGTTTTGGTCGTCGACACTATCCGAAGCTGGTTTTCATGGCCTCATTACAAATTGTATGTGCCGGATCCGCAACGGGTGCAGCCGCAGGGTGGGCACAGTGACTGGTACATTTTCCGTTTGGCAGAAACGTATCTTCTACGAGCAGAAGCACATGTATGGAAGGGTGATCTGGCTAGTGCTGCTGCCGACATCAATGTCGTGAGAACTAGAGCCAAAGCGGCACCTTTTACAGCGGCAGATATGAATATAGGGACCATATTGGACGAAAGGGCAAGAGAGTTATATTATGAAGAACCAAGAAAGACCGAGCTGACGAGGATAGCTTATCTTTTTGCCAAAACCGGAAAACCGGCCTATAATGGGAAAACCTATAGTATGAACAACTTTTCCGAGAACAACTTCTTTTATGACAGGATTATGGAGAAGACGGATTTCTACAATAAGGGCGTCCACACCCGACACGGCGACGAATACACCATGAGTCCATACCATGTGTTGTGGCCGATTCCAGCTTCTGCTATCAACGGAAATACCAGAGGCCAGATCAACCAAAACCAGGGGTATTCGGGAGCGGAAAACAACGTGCCGCCACTGACCACGTTACCGGAGTAAAATAACGGAGAGTGATGATATTTGATTACTTATGAATGAAAGGGGCGAAGGAAGCCGATGGCTTTCTTCGTCTTTTATTTTTAACAGGGCCCCATAGAAGGGCTTGTAAAAACTTTTACCAAAGGTAGCTTTGAAAGGCAGTATTTTGATCCATGAATTATGTTACAAATCAGACCTACCGATTATGATTTTCAAAAAGTATGATTACTTTAGTAAAATTAAAGGAGCATGGCCAATTAAATGCCTCCTGTAGATTTTTGTCCCGTTAATCAGATCAAATAATTAACAATAAACATGAATTTTACCACTCTAGATCTCCTGATTTTTATAGGATATTGTGTATTAATTCTCTTTATGGGCTATTTTGTGTCCAGGGAGAAGGAAGGCCATATTAAGGATTCCAACGATTATTTCTTGGCCAGTAAAGCGCTTCCCTGGTGGGCAGTAGGTGCATCATTGATAGCTTCCAATATTTCGGCCGAACAGTTTATCGGCATGTCGGGATCCGGTTTTGCACTTGGCCTGGCGATTTCTACCTATGAATGGATGGCGGCGGCGACGCTGTTGGTCGTGGCGATATTTTTCCTGCCCATCTACCTTAAAGAAGGCATCAGTACCATGCCCCAATTCCTGCTTAAAAGATACGATAGCCGAGTAAGGACGGTAATGGCGGTTTTTTGGCTATTGGTCTACGTTTTTGTTAACCTGACCTCTGTCCTTTATCTGGGGGCATTAAGTTTGGATACTATTTTAGGCGTTCCCATGACTTATGGGATTATTGGCTTGGCCTTATTTGCAATGCTATACTCCATCTATGGAGGACTCAAAGCAGTTGCTTGGACGGATGTGGTACAGGTGGTATTTTTAGTGGCTGGAGGAGTAGCAACCACCTATCTTGCCTTGTCTATGGTGGGGGAGGGAGATGTGATATCCGGGTTCTCTACCCTGATGGCAGAAGCACCTGGCCATTTTAAAATGATATTTGAGGAAGGGGAAATGATGATTCCTGACGGCGCGGGCGGACAGCGTGATGCTTACCTGGATTTGCCCGGCATTAGCGTATTGATCGGAGGGATGTGGGTCATCAACCTCAATTATTGGGGATTTAACCAATATATTACCCAACGTGCTTTGGCAGCCAAAAACTTGAATGAAGCCCAAAAAGGGATGATCTTTGCCGGCTTCTTGAAGCTGTTGATGCCTTTGATCGTCGTTATCCCTGGGATTGCTGCGTATGTCATTGTCAATAATGGTGTTGATTTAGGTTTTATTGAATCCATGAAAGATCCGGTTACGGGGATCATCAAATCCGATAGAGCCTATCCTACTTTGTTACAGTTGTTGCCCTCAGGCTTGAAAGGACTGGCCTTTGCTGCACTAGCCGCCGCCATTGTATCTTCATTGGCCTCTATGGCCAACAGTACTTCAACCATATTTACTTTGGATATCTACAAGACCTTCTTTGATGCCAATGCGTCGGAGAAGAAGCAGGTAAGGGTGGGGAGGATTGCTGCCATTGTAGCATTTTTGATTGCCGCCATTGTAGCTCCTGCATTGAGTGCATTGGATCAGGCATTCCAATATATTCAGGAATATACCGGGTTTATATCCCCCGGTGTCTTTGCCATCTTTATGTTTGGTTTCTTCTGGAAAAAAACCACCTCCAATGCCGCACTTGCTGCAGCCGTATTGACTATTCCCCTTTCTGCTTTATTAAAGTTTATGTTCCCGCTGTTACCGTTCATTGACAGAATGGGGATTGTATTTTTGATCCTTTCTGCCTTAATTATTATCATCAGCTTAGTCCAAGGAAAAGGGGAAGATCATCCAAATGGAATCGAGATTACCAAAGATCTCTTTAGGACGAGTACGGCTTTCAAAATCGGCGCAATTTTAATCAGCGGGATTATTGCCGCTTTATACATCACTTTCTGGTAAAATTCAATTTTTGAAATGAGAAAATTATTGATTGGCTACGACATCGGGAGTTCGTCGGTGAAAACTACTTTGCTAGACGCTGATTCAGGAAAGGTGGTGGCTTCTGAGAGCCTGCCTAAAGACGAAATGCAGATTTCTTCACCCAAAAAGGAATGGGCGGAACAGGATCCTATGATGTGGTGGAAATATATTATCGAGACCACCAAGAAAGTCGTTGTGGATGCACGCATCCAGACCGGAGAAGTGCTGGCTATAGGAATCTCTTACCAAATGCACGGCTTGGTGCTGGTGGACAAAAACCTCGAAGTCATCCGCCCTTCCATCATCTGGTGTGACAGCAGGGCAGTGGAGATCGGTAACCAAGCTTTCAACGAGCTGGGAAGTGACTATTGCCTATCTAGATTATTAAATTCTCCGGGCAACTTTACCGCATCCAAATTAAGATGGGTGAAGGAGAATGAACCTCACCATTTTGAGAGAATCCACAAAATCATGCTCCCAGGAGACTTTGTCGCCATGAAGCTGACAGGAGATATTCTGACTTCGGAAACCGGGCTATCGGAGGGCATATTCTGGGATTTTCATGAAAATGGTGTTTCTTCCAAACTCCTGGAACATTATGGGATCGACCGATCGCTCTTGGCAGATGCAGTACCTTCCTTTTCTCATCAAGGAAAGGTGACGGCAGCGGCTGCTGCCCTGCTGGGATTAGAGGCAGGGATTCCCATTACTTATCGTTCTGGTGACCAACCTAACAATGCCTTTTCACTTAATGTATTGGAGGAAGGTGAACTGGCTACTACCGCGGGAACATCAGGAACGGTATATGGTGTCAGTACCAAGCCGGTATATGATCCCGATTCGCGGGTCAATACCTTCGTTCATGTCAACCACAGCACTTCCACGCCCAGTTATGGCGTCCTTCTCTGTGTCAACGGAACGGGAATATTGAACAGCTGGCTAAAGCGTAACTTGGGAGATGGCACCATATCTTATGAGGAAATGAACCATTTAGCGGCCGAGGTGCCTATCGGAGCGGAAGGCCTCAATTTCATTCCTTTTGGTAACGGGGCCGAACGAATCCTGAAAAATCAGCAGGTGGATGCACATCTTTCCGGCTTGAACCTACTGAAGCATGACAAACGACATGTACTTAGGGCGGGACAGGAAGGGATCGTTGCTTCTCTTACCTATGGTTTCAATATCATGAAGGGGATGGGTTTGAACCTGAATATGGTGAAAGCCGGAAAGGCCAATATGTTCTTAAGCCCACTTTTCCGTGAAGCCTTTGTCAATATGAACCAGGTCAGTCTGGAACTTTACGATACCGACGGCTCTCAGGGAGCCGCTAGGGGCGCGGGGATTGGTCTAGGCCTATACCCTGATCGCCAGTCGGCCTTTATTGGTTTGGAAAAAGTCGCCTCTCTTGATCCGGATGAGCGTCTTCAGCAGGCCTATGCAGAAGTTTATCAACGCTGGAAAGGCCAATTGGAAAAGCTGTAAAAAGATCGGAAGTCAGATAAAGATGCCGAAGTACTTACGATAGCTGACAATATTTAATACGCAACAACAGAATAACTAAATAACCCTATTACCATGTCAAAAACCTATTTTCCTAACATTGAAAAAATCAAATTCGAAGGCCGGGAGTCAAAGAATCCTTTAGCTTTTAAATTTTATGATGAGAATAAAGTCATAGCAGGCAAAACCATGAAGGAGCATTTTCGCTTTGCTATTGCCTACTGGCATTCCTTCTGTGCTACAGGCGGTGACCCATTTGGCCCTGGCACCATGGTGCATGAGTGGGATCAGGCGGAGGATGCTGTACAACGTGCCAAAGATAAAATGGATGCCGCTTTTGAATTCATCACCAAAATAGGTGCCCCTTATTATTGCTTCCATGATATTGATTTGATCGACGAAGGCAAAGACATAGAAGAATATGAGAGCCGCATGAAGGCCATCGTGGAATATGCCAAACAAAAGCAGGAGGAAACCGGCGTGAAACTGCTTTGGGGAACCGCCAATGTGTTCAGCAACCCACGGTATATGAACGGAGCTTCTACTAACCCGGATTTTGATGTAGTAGCCTATGCTGCTACCCAGGTGAAAAACTCTATCGATGCCACCATTGCTCTGGGTGGTGAAAACTACGTGTTCTGGGGCGGACGAGAAGGCTATATGTCTCTGCTCAACACCGATATGAAAAGGGAAACCGAACATTTGGCGCAGTTCCTCACCATGGCCAGGGATTACGGCCGTAAGCAGGGCTTTACAGGATCTTTCCTGATCGAGCCCAAGCCTATGGAGCCTACCAAGCACCAATATGATTACGATTCGGCCACGGTGATCGGCTTCTTAAGACATTACGGTTTGGACAAGGACTTCAAACTAAACCTGGAAGTAAACCATGCTACTTTGGCGGGGCATACCTTCCAACATGAGCTTCAGGTGGCGGTAGACGCCGGCTTACTGGGCAGTATCGACGCCAACAGAGGAGATTATCAAAACGGTTGGGACACCGATCAGTTTGCTATCAACCTTCAGGAATTAACAGAATCTATGTTGGTTATCCTCGAAGGTGGCGGATTAGGAGCAGGTGGAGTCAACTTTGATGCGAAAATCAGAAGAAATTCCACGGATCTGGATGACCTGTTCCATGCCCATGTAGGCAGTATGGATGCCTTTGCCAGAGGATTGATCATTGCCAATGAAATTTTGGAAAAGTCCGATTACAAGGCGCTTAGAAAGCAACGTTACGCTTCTTTTGATAGCGGTAAAGGGAATGAATTTGAGACGGGGAAACTGACCTTAGAAGATTTAAGAAGCCATGCTGTAGCCACAGGCGAGCCGAAGAAGACCAGCGGCAAGCAGGAACTGTATGAAAATATATTGAATCAGTTTATTTAATTCATGAAGCTAAGCCTAAAGCCGGATCAACAGATTCGGCTTTTTTTATGTCAAACTTGCTGTCATATAGATGATGCTAGGCACGTGAAGGCATTTCCTTAAAGCGATCCTTTGATTTTTAGGATAAATAAGGCAAAAATGCTGTAGTCGTTTTTTCCACTTCAAGCGTACTAAAGACGGAAGTTCATAGAGGCTGAAAAAGTACCAAATATTTCATGGACTAGCTTCTCCGGGGTAGACAGTTAAACCCTATTGATCTGTTTCCGGCTGTTGAAATGAAAGATAAAACCCAAATATCCAATCCCCCTTCTCAGGGAACAGCCAACGAATTTCATTTGGAGAGTGTGTTTAGGGAGAATTATGCCAGCCTTGTTTATTTTTCCTACAGAATGATAGGCAATAAATCAGACGCGGAAGATCTCGTCCAGGAGGCGTTTGTGAATTATTGGACCCATAGAAAGGATGTTCCGCTGGGACGGACCGAGATCAAGAATTATCTATACAAGGCGGTGAAAAATTCGAGTCTGAACTTCAACCGTCATCAGAAGGTAGTAGAAAAGTATGAAAATGGCTTCCTGCCAAATGCCATGGAGGAAGACAGTATCGTCAATCTGATCATCGAATCCGAGGTATTGGCAGAACTTTATGCCGCCATGTCTACCTTACCCGGAAGCTGCCAACTTATTTCCCGGATGAGTTACCTTGAAGGGATGAAAAACCAAGAAATAGCAGCGGAGCTAAAGCTTTCCATAAATACGGTAAAAACACAGAAACAACGGGGATTACAATTGCTTAAAAAAAAGCTCAATGGGGGAAAAGTAGGATTTTTAATTCTATTTCTGCTGCACTAGCATTTTATTCGCCTCGACAAAAGGCTTTTTTTTAGAATAAAGTTTAATATTTGAAATTTTTTTGATCCTCCGTCACCCATTTTCTTATCTGAGGTGTAATTACATCAACTGCATATATATATGGAAGAAAATGGTTTGCCATTTAGCATGGCAAAATTGATAGGTAAAAGCCTTGCTGGTATTGAGACCTCGGAGGAAAGGGAGGAGCTCAGAGCATGGGTGAATCAGGATCCGAAGAATCAACAAGTCATTGAAGATCTTGAGGACGAGATCATGGAGAAAAATGCCATGGAGTTCTTCGCCTCCATTGACCAAGAAAACGCTTGGGAAAAGGTTCGGGCCAATATTCACGAAAAGAATGTGGCGGGGCTGGCCGTGGTAAAAAATCCGCTCTGGAGATATGCTGCTTCATTTGCATTCCTCTGCCTAATGGCCGGATTGATGTACAGGCTGGTCATCGTACATCAAGGGGAGGGGCTTCCAACAACAGAAACGAGCGAAATAGAAGAGAGGGAACACGACTTCGAACAAGCCACGCTGCTCTTGGCGGATGGAACCTTGCTGGCCTTGGATGAGATAGAGGATGGGACAATAAGCGAATCGAATGGGAACAAGGTAACCAAGCAAAACGGCCAATTGACTTATGAAGCTGCCCAAGGTGACTACAGTGAAGCCGCTTTTCACACGATAACAACGCCCCGGGGAAGCCAGTATCAAGTAATTCTTCATGATGGCAGTAAAGTATGGCTGAATTCTGCTTCTTCTTTGCAGTTCCCAAGCCGGTTTTCCGATGAGGAAAGAGCCGTCATTTTAAAAGGGGAAGGGTATTTCGAAATAGCCAAAAGTCCCGTGTCCGACGGCTACAGGCCTTTTAAAGTTTTGGTGGGAGACATTCAGGTGGAGGTTTTGGGGACGAAATTCAACCTTATGGCATATGACGAAGAAGTTTCTATCAATACGACCTTGCTTGAGGGAGAGGTAAGGGTTCATGCCGGAAATGAGCACAAAAAGATCCGACCTGGCCAACAGGCCATGGTCAAAGGGCAGATCCAGGTTATTGAAGTAGATGCTGAAGCGGCCGTGGCTTGGAAGAACGGATTTATCCAGTTTGATAACTCGGACCTTCCATCCATCATCAGGCAGTTGGAACGGTGGTACAAGGTTGAATTTTACGGCGAGGACCAGATTGCAGGCAAACATTTTTCCGCATTCATTTCTCGGGATACCCCTCTTTCAAAAATATTGGAAATGTTGGAATTGTCCGGAAACATAAATTTTAAGGTAGACGGAGATAAAATTAAAATTACAGATGACCATTAAAAATAGCTTGCCAAGATCCAGCTAAAGTCAAGGTTATTCCCGAGGAGTACTCCATAGGGAATACATGGAGAGCAGGACATTTAATTAACCAAACCCAAAAATGTACAGTTATGAAATTAAAACTACTTCCGGAAAAGGAAAAACCATTCCTGCCTTTTTCATCCAAAAGAATGTGGATGATGAAATTAAATGCCGTTTTTCTAACCCTTCTCTGCATGCAGGTATCTGTAGCGGCCGTTTCGCAGAAATTGTCCCTGACAGTGGAAAACGCTCCTCTCGAGCAGGTAATGAAATCGATTAAAGAAAGAAGCAATTATTATTTTGTCTACAACAATGAACTTCTTCAGCATTCAAACAAAGTAAGCTTTGAAGTGGTAAACGGTTCTGTAGAGGAGGTGTTGGCGAAATCGTTTGAAAGCCAGCCGCTGACTTATATTCTTTTGGATAATACCATAGTAGTAAAACCAAAAGCGGAAATTCCCTCTGTTGAAAATGAACTTGATATATTTCCCCCAGTGAGGGTAAAAGGATATGTTACCAATGAAAATGGTGAAAGCCTTCCCGGCGTAAGTATTGTACTCAAAGGAACGGGAAAGGGAACGGTTACTGGTATTTCAGGGGATTTTGAGTTAGATGTTCCCGATGAGGATGCCCTGTTGGTTTTTAGTTTTATAGGGTATTCCACACAAGAAGTAAAGGTAGCTTCCCTGGGTGTCCTGGAAGGCGAACTACAGATAAACATATCCTTGATGCCGGATATTGCTGCGCTGAAGGAGGTTGTGGTAACTGCTTTGGGAATAGAAAGGGATGTAAGGTCCCTTGGCTATTCCGTGGGCAAGGTGGATGGAGAGGCGTTGAATGAGACGCCACAGACTAATTTGTTGAATTCCCTCAGTGGCAAGGTGTCCGGAGTACAAATCTCCCAAATGGACGGGGCTATTGGCTCTTCGGTAAACATCATCATTCGTGGGGCCAATTCTTTAAACAATGACAATCAGCCGCTCTTTGTAATCGATGGCGTTCCAGTGGAAAACAAGTTGAGCAATGCGTTTGGGGGAGCGGATATGGGAAATTCCATATCTGATATCAATCCCAATGATGTTGCCAATATTTCGGTTCTTAAAGGGCCGAGTGCAGCGGCCCTCTACGGATCAAGAGCAGGGAATGGGGTGGTGCTTATTACCACCAAATCGGGAGAGGGTGGAAAGAAAGGGATAGGGGTATCCCTTAATTCTTCTGTGGTAGTAGATTTCCCCTACCATTTTTTGCCAGTCCAGAATAAATTCGGATCAGGAAAGTCAGGTGCCCATGTATTGGAAGAAAGCGAGAATGAAAACTGGGGTCCCCAGTTGGACGCAGGGGAGGAGTGGGAATTATGGAACAGCAATGGACAAAGCGTACCTTTAGTTTCTTATCCCAACCGGTTTAAAGATTTTTTTCAAACCGGAACTACTTTTACCAATAATGTCGCTGTCAATGGCAATTACCAAAAAGGACATTTTAGGTTGTCCGTGGGGAATATGGAAAATAAGGGGGTAATCCCCAACACCGATCTTTCCAGACTTACCATGGCGTTGAACACCAGCTACAGGATGACCGATAAGCTCAGTGTGACTGCCAACGTCAATATAACGGAGTCCGGCTCAGATAATAGACCCATAATTGATGGAGGAAGAAATTCCCCGGTAAGAAGTCTCTATGAGACAGGCGCCCAAGTCAATATTTTGGACTTAAAACAATACTGGGTACCGGGTTTGGAGGGGATCCAGCAGCGGAAATACAAAGAAAAGCAAAATAATCCCTACTTTATTATTCATGAAAATCCTACAGGCTTCGATCGGGACAGGCTGGTAAGCAAATTGCAACTTGATTATAAAATCACCAGCGACCTTGCTGTTATGGCGAGATATTCCCAGGATTCTTATGAGGAAAATATGGAGGCAAAAAAGGCCTACAGTAATTTTGAGGCCTTAAAGGGAGGTTATCAACTTAACAGCTCCTTTAGAAAAGAGTCCAATGCGGACCTTATCCTTTCCTATAACAGACTTCTTAACAACACTTGGGATATTACTGCCATGGCAGGGGGTAACCGTCTGGACCGGAACTTCCGCAGCATAGATCTTAATGTGGAAGAACTGGTAATACCTGGGATCTATACCGCCCAAAACGGCGCTCCGGGCACTGTCAATTACAACAGCTTCAAGTCCCGAAAGTTGATGTATGGTGTATATGCATCTTCCTCAGTTGGTTATAAAGATATCTTATACTTGGATTTGACCGCCAGGAATGATTGGTCCAGCACCCTGCCCAAGGAAAACAGATCATATTTTTATCCGTCGGCTTCTATAAGTGCCATCATTTCTGAAATGGTCAACAAGCCGGAATGGCTTACATTATTTAAAGTAAGAGCAGGATCTGCGCAGGTAGGGAATGATGTAGATGCCTACAGTTTGGTACAAACCTTTTCCACTGACCAAGATTGGGGTACGGCCAAAAGGATGTATATGGGCGGTTTGATGAGGAATACGTCATTAAAGCCCGAAATATCCACGTCAAAGGAATTGGGTGCTGATGTAAGGTTATTCAATGATAGACTTGGCTTTGAAGCTACTTATTATCAGGTGGAAAATCGAAACCAGGTGTTGTCCATAGGCATACCTATAGAATCTGGGGCAAACAGCAAGCTTATCAACGCGGGTTTGGTTCAAAGCAAGGGTTTTGAACTCGGCATTGTAACCACTCCTGTATTGGCCAAGGGATTCAGATGGGACATGACCGTCAATATTAGCCGTAATAGAACCACCATCAACGAGTTGGCAGAAGGCATCGAATATTTTGCTTTTGAGTCTTATAGTGGTGCGGAAATACGCACCTATGTAGGAGGAGAAATTGGGGACATATTTATGCGGCCGGTGCTTACGGTCAAAGACCAAGCCTCTCCCTATTTTGGATTTCCCTTGTTGACCAATGGCGGATTATACCAAACCGATAACGATGTCAAAAACCTCGTAAAAATCGGCAACTTCAACCATGATTTTATGGTGAGTTTTCAGCCTTCTTTCAGTTATAAGGCCTTTTCCTTGTTCGCCAATATAGATTGGCGCCAAGGAGGACAATTTTTCTCCAACACCATGATGTTTCTCGGAAACAATGGCCAGTTGACTGAGACTTTATCAGGTGTTCCTTATGACAATAACAGAAGTATAGAAGAGCAGATAAAAGAAGCCCCCGATAAGTTTATAGGGAATTGGGTAGGAGGAAGAAATGCGGCGTATGGTGGATTTTCTTGGCCGGGAGATGAAGCCGGCTTCAGAGAGGAGGATGCGAGCTTTAATGTGGGTGTGCGCCAAACAACCGATGCACAGGGCAATGTGGTCTATGTGGAGAATTTTGGTGGCTCTTCTACTACTTGGTTGGATCCTTTCAATGCCTACCGTTATGCCAACAGGCCTTTTCCCGATAGGAACCTCTATAGTGCTACTTATGTGAAGGTTAGGGAGATTGCTTTGGCTTTTAATTTTCCAACATCTTTCACTGACCGGTTGAAAGTGCAAAATGCTTCCTTATCGATCGTAGGGAACAATCTGTTCCAATGGACAGCCGCAGGAGTGGGAGTGGATCCAGAAAGGGCATTTAGGCAAACTGCCGGATCTTGGTCGCAAGGGGTAGAATATTATAATGTGATGCCTTGGACCGGTTCGGTGGGTGTTAAATTAAATCTGGAATTTTAAAGAGAGAAGAAAATGAAATATACAAAAAGAACATGGACAAGTTTGGCTTTGGCAATAGCATTGATTTTTTCTTCCTGTGAAGATCTCAGTGAGGTAAATATCAATCCCAATAGTGCAGAGAAAGTATCCTCTAATTATATTCTAACCTACGTAATCACGAAGACGGCGCAAGCATATCATTCCCTGGGTCAGGAAGGATCGAGGATATCGGGAGCCATGCAATACATACAGGTCGGTACCAATGAAAATGCAGCAGTGGTCAATCATTATGGCTGGACTCACGAAAATTATGCGACATACTATGATATATTGAGAAATAACAAGATCATCTATGAGAATGCGGTCGCAGATGACAATAACTTTTTTGAAGCCACGTCGCTTATAATGAAATCATTTGTCTATGGACTTCTAACCGACCTGTATGGGGATGTTCCTTTTTCGGAAGCATTGGAAGCTAAAAATTCGACCTTTTTCCCCAAATACGATCAGCAGATCGATATTTACAAAGGCATATTTGAGGATTTGCGGGTAGCTGATGATCTTCTCCAGAACTTGGATAATTCTAAAGACCAGATAAATCCTGCCTCTGATGTGCTCTACGGTGGCGATGCCACGAAATGGAGAAGGTTTGCAAATGCTTTAAGAATGAGGTATTCCCTTCGTGTCGAAAGTAAAAGTGACGAACTGAAAGGCCTGGGAATCGATATAGGGGAGGAGTTTAAAGAGGCTAAGGAATTTACGTTTACAGGCATTAGTGATGAGGCAAAGTTAGCTTACCTCGGCAGCAATAGTGATAATTCATTTTCCGGGGGACCGTTAAACAGTTCCAATCCGCGGTTTTTTCTCAAACCCGCCAAAACGATAGTCGACAAACTGGTGTCTATCAAAGATCCCCGACTTGACCGGTGGGTGCGACCTGTAGGGAAAAAATGGGATGCTAGTGTAGACAGTGCGACAGAATTGACTGTTACCAATGGCTATGGTGAATCTTATCCTGTTACTTTGATGCCTTTGGAAGGAAATACTGATATTGATACAGCGTTATATGTAGGTTTGCCCATTGGTCTTCCTGTGGTAGAAGCGATGGCCTATAACAAGGGAAACGACACAGAAATCTACCATCCGGAGAGAAGCCCTTATATTTCATTTATTCATGATAGGTACAGGAAAAATTCGGATGAATATGTCCAGATGAACCTTATGGATTATAGCGAAGTGGAATTCATATTGGCGGAGGCGATCCAATCGAATAGCTGGGGTTTAACGGGAAATGCAGAAGAGCACTATAAGAAGGGAATCCTTTCTTCTATGGAAAAATACGGTGTCAAGGGCTTCGAAGGCTTCAATTTTGACACGTATTATGAGCAATATTCGGTCGATTATCAGCAGGCCGTTAATCCGCAAGAAAGAATTTTGGAACAGAAGTGGATCTCGTCCTGGTTGGGGATCCAGTCTTGGTTTGATTGGAGGCGCACGGGTTTTCCAGCCCTTGTTGCGGGAGAGGTGACGCATTCCGGAGCAGCTATTCCTATTCGCTATATGTATCCCACGCCCAATCTTGACCCCAATTATATTGGGAATTATAATCAAGCCATAGAGAGATTGGAGCCCACACCTTTTGTTTCTTCGGGACAGAGCAAGGACCATCCTTACTCCAAGATGTGGCTGCTACAGGGAACATCTCATCCTTGGTAAAGCCGGTTTTCGACCATAGCTTTTAGATCCAGCTGATTTGGGGGAATAAAATGCGAAGTAAGGGTGTCCCAACAAGCAAGATCTGCCTGTGGGGACACTCTTTTTGTGGTCACATATTGCCCTTTTGTAAGCTTTTCAAAAGGGGATGAGGTAGCGGTGCTGACTTCACAACATGCTTTGCCTTTTTTTGTCACAGAAATCGTGCGTTTACCGTTCAGGTATTTTATCGGAATAATGTAATCAAATCTTTGGATATACAAATATTTTGTTAAATATTGTTCAGTCGTTATTTTAAACGGAACATTTTTAAAAAGACAGATTGTCGGGTATTAAAACGCAATTAAATACAATTAAACTCAAGGATAACTTTGCTACCTATGAAGAAAATGAAATCCAGTCTCTTTCATGGAATGGCGCCTGCCATCTACATGGGAGTAGCGGTCCAACTATGGTTTACTACCTCGGTATTTGCAGACAGGGAGGACCCAATGGAAATTGAAATAATACAGAACAACACCCTTGTGGTGTCGGGGCAGGTTACCTCCTCTGTAGACGGACTGGGAATTCCGGCGGTCAACATTCTGATCAAAGGAACCTATACAGGAACAATATCTGATTCGGAAGGTAGTTATACAATAGAGTTGCCGATGGGCAACGAAACGTTGGTTTTTTCATCGATTGGTTATCTCACACAAGAAGTCCAGGTGAAAGGCAATACAAGGCTAAACGTGGTACTGCAGGAGGACACCCAAAATCTGGACGAATTCGTGGTGGTAGGGTATGGGGAGCAGAAGAAAGAAAATCTTACGGCCGCCATCAGCAACATCACTTCAAAGGAAATACAGACGACCACCCATTCAAGTCTTGCACAAAAGCTACAGGGAAAGGTGGCAGGATTACAGATTCGCCAAAATTCAGGTGCTCCGGGGGATTTCAATACCATGATCAACATTCGAGGATTTGGTTCCCCGCTTTATGTGATAGACGGTATTGCCAGGGATGGCGCAAGCGAGTTCCAGCGGCTTAATCCCGAGGATATCGAAAGCATCTCTGTACTCAAAGATGCGTCAGCCGCTATTTATGGCTTAAATGCCGCAAACGGGGTTATTATAGTGACTACAAAAAGGGGCAGCAAAGGGGAAACTACCTTTCAATATAACGGGGTGCTGGGAATACAGTCACCGACTAATGTGCCTGAAATGGCCAATGCAGCGCAATGGATGGAAATGCGTAATGATGCCGATATAAACATTGGCAAAAGCCCCTATCTGTCCCAGGAAGAACTCCAGAAATATCAAGGGGGGCTGCCCGGATATGAGAGTACGCAGTGGTATGATGAAACTATGAAAAAATGGGCCATACAGCAACAGCATAGCATTTCTGCACAGGGAGGAAATGAAAGCGTTACCTACTTTACCAGCATTGGTTACCTTAAGGAAGAAGGCTTACTCAAGTCCAACGATATCAATTATGAGAAATATGATTTCCGGACTAATCTGACGGCAAAGCTCACCGATAACCTGGTTGCCGATCTGAATATTATGGGTCGCTATGATAAGAGAAGCACCCCTGGGGAGAACTTTTTCAACATATTTAGAGGAGCGATTTCAAGTCTCCCTTCCCATGCCCCTTATGCCAATGGCAACCCCAGCTATCCGGGTTTGGTAACAGATGGTCAAAGCGTCAATCCTATAGCGCTTTCGGATAGGGAATTGACAGGATATAGTGAAGAGGAGAATAAATTTTTTCAGTCCTCCGTGGCATTGACCTATGAATTTCCTTTTTTAAAAAATTTGAAGGTTAAAGGGCTGGCCTCCTTTGACAATAACCACTATATGGGAAAAAGCTTATTTAAAAGCTACAAACTATATACGTATGATGCGACAGGCGACAGGTATATTCCCACGGAGCTGCGCAAGCCTTCCACCATTCACAACAATAACGCAGACAACAACCGTAGCACACTCCAAGCCCATTTGTTGTACAATACCAGCTTAAATGATCGCCATAATATAGGCACCACCCTGGTATATGAACAGCGGAGGGGATGGGGTAGAAGTTCTGCTCTGAGCAGGGAATACCAATTTTTCACAAATGATCAAATCGACCAGGCCGGAACCAATAACATGAGAAACAGTGGCATGGAATCCGAGTATGCCAGCATATCTTATTTAGGGCGACTTACATATGACTATGTCGGAAAGTATTTGTTAGAGGTAGCAGCGAGATATGATGGTTCCTATCGCTACCATCCCGATAAAAGATGGGGCCTATTTCCGGTAATCTCCGGAGGCTGGAGAATATCGGAGGAAGATTTCTTTAAGAATAACATCAGGTTTGTCACTAACCTAAAGTTTAGGGGCTCCTATGGCCTGGTGGGGCAAGATGCAGGTAATCCTTTTCAATATATTCCAGGATTTTCTACTTCTGGAGGTGGAGGATATGAATTTGTAAACGGAAACTACCTCACGGGGGCAGCTTCTCCTGCCATCGTCAATCCCAACCTGACTTGGTTCGAATCCAATATAAAAGACATAGGTGTGGAGCTTGGGTTGTTCAGAGGTAAGTTCAATTTGGAATTTGATGTTTACCAAAGAGACCGGACAGGACTGTTGGCCTATCGCAACGTCACCTTGCCCAATACTTTTGGCGGAACACTTCCCGAGGAAAACCTCAACAGCGACCGCGTTAGGGGAATCGAATTCTCCGTATCTCACAACAATAATATTGGAGACTTCCAGTACAATATCGAAGGGAATTTCAATTTTGGAAGAACGATGAATGTGTATGTGGAGCGTGGGCCTTTCGTAAACAGCATGGATAAATGGAGAAGTGGGGCGGCAAACCGTTGGAGTGATGTGGTGTGGGGCTACGATCTGGAGGGTCAGTTTAGAAATGAAGAAGAAGTTGTGTTTGCGCCTATCCAAAACGGAGAACTCGGAAATACGCGGGAGCTGCCGGGGGATTTCAAATACCGAGACGCCAATGGAGATGGCATTATTGACGGAAATGACAATGTGCCTTTGTTTTGGGGAGGAAATCCAAAGATGCACTATGGGCTGACCCTCAGTGCATCGTGGAAGGGATTTGATATGAATGCCTTGTTGCAAGGCTCTGGGAATTATTCTGTGAGGTTTACCCATGCTTATGCCACTTTGTTTTGGGCAGAAGGGAATCATCCTGCCTACTTCTACGACAGGTGGCATAAGGCCGATCCCTATAACCCCGATAGTGAATGGGTACCTGGGAAATGGCCCGCTTCCCGTCTTGTACAGGATATGGGTTCTATGTACGCCGAAAGCTCCGCCTGGAGAAAGGATGCCTCTTATGTCCGACTAAAGAGTTTAGAACTGGGCTATACTTTGCCACCTGCCGTTCTGGGCCACATCGGCTTGAAGAATGTCAGGGTGTATGCCAATGGCCACAATCTTTTTACAGTGACCGATCCATATGTAAAGGCCTTCGATCCAGAGAAAATTGAAGGACAACTTAATACTGGTTGGGTATATCCCTTGACAATGAGTTACAATCTTGGTTTGAATGTAAGGTTTTAAAATAGCAGAAAATGAAAGTGACTAGAAATATATTCATGTGGGTATCCCTATTGGCTCTCTGGAGTTGCGAGAATGTGCTAAACCTAAAGCCCCTCGACAAGCTGGACAGTGAGACCTTATTCTCGGATCCTGAAGGGGTGAAGCTTTATTTGGCTAATCTTTATTACCAGACTCCGATTGAAGACTTTACCTATTTTTTCAATGGGTTTAACATCAATACCGGAGATCCGAATAACAGTGGTATTGCACCCGCTATCCAGACAGATGAAGCCATAGGATCTGAATTTGCGGGGTTGTCTCCTTGGGGGAGCGGCGATTTTGCTTGGTGGGACCAGGGCTATAAACTAATTAGAGATGTAAATCTTCTGATAGAAGCCGTTCCCACCCTGAATATCAGCGACAACGAAAAAAAGGTGCTTTTGGGTGAAGGCAGCTTTATCCGTTCGTTTGCGTATTTCGCCTTAGCCAAAAGATATGGAGGTGTGCCGCTTATAACCAGTCCTCAAGAATATGGGGGGGATGTCGAAGCATTAAAAGTCCCAAGGAGTACTGAAAAAGAAACCTGGGATTTTATCCTGCAGGAAGCGGATGTAGCAATTGAAAACCTGCCGGAGTCCTTTGCCGGGGGAGAGCGGCGTGCGACGAAATGGGCTGCTTATGCATTGAAGTCAAGGGCGGCTTTACACGCCGCATCCCTAGCTAAATTTTGGGACAAGTCGCCGTTGTCGGGGACCGCTGTGGACCAAAAACTTGTAGGTTTGGATGCTTCTGAGGCAGACCGCTACTACCTCGCCTGTATTGAGGCTTCTGAGGCGATCATGGATTCAAAAAGGTTTAATCTGTACCAGTCAGCGCCGGCAAACCCCCAAGAGGCGGCGGAGAATTACCGGCGCCTATTTGAAGACCCCAATAATGCCCTGGAAGAGGTAATATTTATCAAGGGTTACGCACTTCCAGGCACGGGAACGGGACACAATTATGACATCTGGTACAATCCGAACCAGACGTCAAATGGCTGGCCCCATCCCGGAAGGATGAATCCGACTTTGGAATTGGTGGACAGTTACGAAAGCTATTCCAATCCGGGAGAATCTTCCCCCATAGTTACTACCCTGGATGGAATGGTGGGTGATGACAACGGTTTTGATCCGAACAAATCCTACAAGCGTTTTTCTGTAGAGAATCCTTATCAATTATTCGAGGATAAGGATGCGCGTCTTTGGGGAACGGTGATCCTTCCGGGAACGACCTGGAAAGACAAGAGGATCATCATTCAAGGTGGCTATGTGTTGCCTGACGGCAGCGCCAAAATAGAGACGAAGGAATCCGTCACGCATAACGGTATGACCTATCATACCTACGGTGCCCCGGATTGGACACAGTATTCAGGCTTCGACACCCATGCGGGAAACATGACGAGGACAGGTTTTGGATTCAAAAAATTCCTCCAATTGGATGACAATGTGACCCCTTCATGGAATCAATCCACAACAGATTGGATCGCTTTTCGTTACGCAGAAATTCTACTTAATCATGCGGAGGCGGTACTGGAAAGCAACTATACCGCCGATGATGCCCGGTCAAAAGCAGAAGAATCGCTGAATAGCATTCGCCGTCGAGCTGCCCATACCGTGGATATTCCTTTGACCTTGGACAATGTTCTTCGGGAAAGGAAAATTGAACTTGCTTTTGAAAACAAACGATATTGGGATTTAGTGAGAAGAAGGGAATACCACCTGCTCTTTAACAATGCCACAAAGCATGCGTTGGTGCCGCTTTTGGACTTAAGGGTAGAACCCGCCCAGTATATATTTGTGCGAAGGGAAGTCTCAAGGGGAACGCCTCTTACTTTCCCCCCACAATATTATTATAAGCCCATACCGGGCATCGGCTCTAATGGATTGGTCCAGAACCCGCAATATTAGGATAAGGTAAATTGACGCTTGATTAAAATAAAACCGAGAAATGAAATATTTAAAATTTGGACTAATGGCTTTAACAATGGTAGCCGCCGGCATTCTAAGTTCCTGTGAATTGGATAATTATGATGGGCCAGATGCTACTTTGCAAGGAAGTTTTATAGATGGGGAAACCCAAGAGTTGGTACAACAGGATATCATACGCGGAACCATGGTTAAAATAATTGAACACGGATATGACCCAGTGGCTCCCCAATATATAAGGGCTCAGCCAGAAGGTACTTATGTGGATAAGATGCTGTTTCCGAATACCTATACCATTCAGCCGGAAAGGGGGAATTTCGTTCAGGTAGAGCCCCAAGAAATCGTCATAAAAGGCGAAACTACGCTCGATTTTGTCGTCACCCCTTACATTCGGGTCAAAGAGGCTTCCATTGCTAAAGTTGGTGATAAAATATTGGCCACCTTTAAGTTGCAGCAGAACGTCCCTAACAATATCGGCAGGATTGGACTATATGCGCATCCGGAGCCCATCGTGGGAGAGCCGATTCGTACCATTGCAAGCGAGATGGCCATCAATGCCGTAGTAGATCCCGAACAAACCTTCACCCTTGAGATCGATGTTCCATCAAATAGTTCAAGGTTGGAGGCAGGGAAGCAGTATTTCTTTAGAATCGGCGCATTGATCGATGTGCCTGAGGCAAAATTCAATTATGCGCCTTCGGTTCGCTTGGGAATTTAATTTCCGCTATGTCATATCAAATAGTCCCACTTTAAATCTAAATCACAACTTACCAATGAGAAAAGGTGTATTTGTATTGCTGTTGACACTTTATGTAATGGTCTGCTCTGCTGTTGAGAAGAGCAGAAGTATTAGAGAATTTGGGGTATTGCCCGAAAACACAGCGGCAACCAATGCCAAAAATCTGCAAAAGGCGATCGACTGGGCTACAGAATACGGAGCGGCCTTGATTGTGGAACCTTCCGATGAGCCTTATCCTATAGACGGTGGCATCATCCTCAAGAAAAATGTCTCCCTGGTCGGGGTTCATGGACCGACACCCAGGGGGACTGTTCACCCTTCAAAAAAACAGCCGGTGGGCAGTGTATTTAAGATCACGGATGAGAAAAATGTTTTTATAACGGTTGAAACGGCCACCCAAATTAGGGGTATCCAGTTTTGGTATCCCAACCAGACAATCCGGGATCCCAATGCTATTATTCCCTATCCCGCCACTATACAAACGTCCAAAACAAGTTCAACCCAAGGAGTAAACCTGGCCAACCTGACTTTTTATGGAGAGTACCTGGCCATGGACTTCAATGCCGATAGGGATAAGATCAGCGAATTGATGCTTATCGAGCATTGTTACGGATATCCCCTCAGCGGAGAATTCATTAGAATCAACTATTGCTATGATATCCCAAGGATACTCCACTGTCATGTAAATCCTGCCATACAGCGTTTTATCGGAGGACAATATAGCCCAGCTGTAGTGGATGCTGTGATTGCCAAAAAGACTTTTGCGTTTACAATCAACAATACGGACAATGCACAATTGATGGACCTATTTACGTTTGGAACTTATGGTGGGATCATGCTGGGCGGTGATTCCTATGGCCAGCTCACCAACTTTAACTTAGATTGTGTAGCAGTAGGAATCCACAAAAAGGGAAACAATACCTTTAACAGAAATTGGCAGATTGCCCAGGGCTCTATCATTGCAAATGCAGGCGAACCTGTTGAAAACATCCATCCGATAATCATCGAAGGGGAGGGCCATACTTCCTTAAGCAATGTTGAGGCATTTTCAGGTGGAAACCCTGCCCTTACCACCGTTCCAGAAAATAGTTCCTGGAACTTTCTGGAGGTGAGGGGGGATAAGAAACTTACCGTAACAATTTTTGGGAGCCGAATGAGAAACTATATTTCAGACGAACCCATTACTGTAAAAAACAAAAATGCGGTTATACAGGCGGTGGCTTGTGTGGACAAAGACGAAAGATTATTCAACTTTACACGGCAAAGGGAATAGCACCGTCTTCTATGTCTCAATTCAGCCGATTCATGGAAAACCTTATTCTGCCAAGATAGGATGTAAATGGTCATTCTCATGATCGTAACCTGAATCCATGGAGCTAACAGACAAATCCGCAGGCGAGCCTAAGAAAACCAGATCAATAATACACTGTCTCCTTCCCAGTTAAAAGTGGTAGGAAATCTAAAGGTCTTTAAGCTCGGCTGCTGCCTTTCGGTCTACCAACCATGTCACTTCACCCGCCAGAGGCGCGATAAGTTGTGCAGGATATTGTTTAGGGTTGCTTTCCCCTTGCAGTACCTCTCTCAATGCGGGAGCCTTGTTTTCTCCATGAACCAGAAAAACAATTTCCGTTGCCCGGTTGATTAAAGGCGCGGTCAGGGTAATGCGGTGCATCTGTTGTGGCTTCAGGTAATAGGCCTGCACCCAAGCATGTCTTTCTTCCAGGACTGAGGTTTGGGGAAATAAAGAAGCTGTATGCCCATCGTCGCCCATTCCCAGCAATATAAGATCAAAAGCACCTTTTTCGCCCAGAACTTGTTGAAGCTGTTTTGCGTAGTCGGCGGCAAACTCTTGAGGAGTTTTTTCCTCCGACCACATAGGATAAATCTGTTCTTTTGGAATGGGTACATGGTTGAGCAAAGTTTCAAAGGCCATTCGGGCATTGCTTCGCTTATCCTCTAAGGGCACCCACCGCTCATCTCCCCAAAAAACATATACTTTTTCCCAGTTTACCAAGCTAGAATAAGGCTCCTTGGCCAACATCTTGTATAACTCCACCGGGGATGACCCACCGGTTAAGGCTACGGTAAAGCGCCCGTTTTTCTTTATCGCCATGTCAGCCGCCTTTACCAGAATCTCAGCTGCTGCCTGGCTTATTTGATTGAGGCTTTCAAATTTATCAAATTTCATTGCTTTTCTATATGTTGATTAAGATCCGGAGTCGCTTATTTGGGTGGGTTGACCGCCCAAACCCGTCCCCCTTTTGCAATAAGCGCTTCCGCAGTCTCTGGTCCCCAGGTTCCTGCTGCATAGTTGGGGAAATCCAGGGAATCCCGGTTGCCCCATACCTCAAGAATGGGCATGATCACGTCCCAAGCTTCTTCTACTTGATCGGCCCGCATAAAGAGTGTTGCATCCCCACGCATGGCGTCCAGCAACAGCGTCTCGTAAGCTTCCGGCGTCTGAGTGGAACAACTGTCGTAGTTAAACACCATCTCGGACTGGTTCAGATTCATTTCCAGTCCCTGCTTCTTGGTGGTAAAACGTAGACGAATGTCCATCTGGGGCTGGATATTGATCGTAAGCCGATTGGGGACGAGTTTGTCGAACTGCTTTTCAGGGAAGGTAGCATGGGGCACGGGCCTAAATTGGATGGTAATCGAGGACGTTTTTTCAGGCATTCTTTTTCCAGTACGCAAAAAGAAAGGAACCCCCTGCCATCTCCAGTTGTCGATATGGAACTTAATCGCTGCATAGGTTTCGGTATTGGATCTAGATTCGACACCAGCTTCCACCCGATAGCCAGGCACCTCCTTTCCTTCGATCCATCCGTGTCCATATTGGCCCCGAACAGCATATTTATAGACATCTTCCGGAGCAATGCGTTTAATTGCACGCAATACGTCCACTTTTCTGTTTCGAATTTCCTCTGCTTGAAAAGATATAGGCGGTTCCATGGCGATCATGCACAGGATCTGTAGTAAATGGTTTTGTATCATATCCCGAAGCGCACCGGACCCTTCATAATAACCGCCGCGATCTTCCACCCCGACCTTTTCGGCCACGGAGATTTGCACGGAGTCAATATAATTGCGGTTCCACAGGGGTTCAAACAAGGTGTTGGCAAAACGGAATGCCAAAATATTCTGCACCGTTTCCTTGCCAAGGTAGTGGTCGATCCTATAGATCTGTTCTTCTTGGAAATTATTGGTAAGCATTTTATTGAGATTTACGGCAGTCTCCTTATCGTAGCCAAAAGGCTTCTCAATAATGAGATGGTCCAAGGCTGGCTCCGAAGCTAGGCCATGATTGCAGAGATGGGTCGTAATCGTTTCGATAAACCTTGGCGCTACCGAGAGATAAAACAGCCTTTTGGCCCTCATGCCCCAAGCTTGGTCCAATTCATCCAAGCGAACAGCGAGTTGTTGGAAAGCTTCTTCCTGATTGATATTGGAAGGGAAATAAAAAATAGAAGATCTAAAAAGCGCCCATTTTTCGTCTTCGGGCGCGCCGTTTCTAGAAAACTCGCTTACCCCTTCATAGAGTCGTGCTCTGTATTGCGCATCATCCAAGTCCGTTCTTCCCAAGCCAATAATGGCAAACCGTTCTTGCATCCAGCCATCCAAAAACAAATTGTAAAAAGCTGGAATCAACTTTCTTTTTGCCAAATCTCCGGTGCCTCCAAAAATTACGATGATTGTGGGTAGTTTTTTATCAATCTTCATGTTCAGGTCGTTTTCCATTTATTTTCTAGCGCAAGCACTTTGTCCAGCCGACGTTGAAATCGCTCTTCCCGTTGGAAATCCGCCTCCAAAAAAGCCTTTATGATGTCTTCAATCAACACCGGCCCCAATACCCGTCCTCCCAGACAGATCAGGTTCATGTCATCGTGTTCCACACCCTGATGGGCAGAATAATAATCACTGATGAGGGCGGCACGAACTCCGGGAATTTTGTTGGCTGCAATAGAAACGCCAACCCCGCTGCCGCAGACAGCAATGCCTTTGTCCACTTCTTTTCGAGATAATGCCAAGCCCAAAGGCAGGATAATGTCAGGATAATCATCCGAGGCATCATAGGTGAGAGCACCATAGTCCTTAACCGCATATCCTTCTTTCCTCAGCTTTTTGAGCAGGTGCTCTTTGTGTTCAAATCCGGCATGATCTGCGGCAATCCCTATTCTCATATGTTTAGGCTATCATGTATATTTAAAACTAACGAAAAACTTGATAACATACCATTTATCGCTGCGCTATTGGTTCAATTCGATTGGCAAGGCCGAAGAAATATTTCGAGCAGGAGGAAAGATTAAGCGATGTCTACTTCACTTCCACGATCTCTGAGAGTTCGGAAATCCCGTTTTCGTTAAAGGCCTCAACCGCAAAATAATACGTCTGATCCCTTCCCAAGCTTTTCATATGGTGTTCATTCTTATCATAAACCAACCAGGAACTGTACAGTTTATCTCGTGCAATACCCCATTTGATGTTGAAGCCCTGTGCATCTTTTGTAGCATCCCAGGTGAGCACAATATCCCGTCGGTCATGCTGCCGTTGTGGTTTGAAATTTTCAACGCTCTTCGGTAATTCCCCCGCACCTTTGCCAAACACCCTTAATCCGGAAATAGAAAGATGAGGAGTGGGTACATAGATATGATGATAACGAACGTAACGAACGCTTTGTGGCTCACCCAGCTCTACATAATCATTGGGCACGTCCTGGAAGTTTTTGCTTTTGTCGACCAGCGTAAACCAATTGTTTGCGTCCAATGATCCTTCTATGATATAACGGTGATAGAGGTTATCCATTCTTCCATATAAATCTGATTGATAATCATGATAATTGATTTGTAAGGCATGTACCTGACTGGGTTTAAGCAGATCGATTTCCAGAAATTCACCTTCGTCTGTGCTCTTGGCTACCCAAAAACTTCGAACATTTTCATCATTGGCGTTTGCAGCTTCGTGTTCGCCAAGGCTGGAGGAGGCTTTGATGGGCTTCTTGTAGGAGAGCAGCATCCAGCCGGTAAACTTTCCGGTCTTGTCACCCTGCATGGTTCCATACCTCGGATAATCCCCAAAATTCGTATCTGAATACATTAACCCGTCCTGATCAAAGTAGGCAGGATACATCGCCAGTCGCCGCTCCCAATTGACATTCACGGAAACAGACATGGAGCCAAAATGCCAATATTGGTTGCCGGGGCCCAATACCGTACTTCCATGACCAGCTCCGTTGATAAAGCCCCCCGGCTTGTACGCAATTGGATTGTTGGGAGCATACTCATATGGCCCCAGCGGGGAATCTGACGTGTAGACACCATCCCCATAGACGTTAAATTCAGTACCGGGAGCAGCGTATTGCATATAGTAAGTGCCGTTGTGCTTGGTAAGCCAAGGGCCTTCCATATAACCTTTCAGGATGGTGTCGGCATGGTTTTCTCCGAAGCGCTCCCAGCCGTGTCTTTCACCATCCAGCTTAAAAAGCTCCTGGATCTTCTCCTCGGGCCTAAATCTTTTAGCCATGTCCAATTTTCTGGCCCTGATGGGGTAAGTATTGGAAGAGCCCCAGAATACATAAGCTTGATCATCGTCGTCTACAAATATATGTGGATCCTGTAGGTCATTGATGATCCCCGGAACCGCTTTCCAATCGCCTTTCTTTGGGTTATCTGTATAAAGCACGCTCATGTGACCCGAGGGATTTCCGGCTACCAACAGCACCGAGTCCTTATAGTTGTGGGCACTAGGGGCGTTGGACCCTTCGAAGTACCACTTTTCTGATTCTATAAAAGACCAATTTTGAAGATCTTTACTATGCCAATAGCCCATGGATCGGGTCACGAACATATAGTATTCTCCCCTGAACTCTACTACTGCCGGATCTGCCCCTGAGCGGTAAGACAGATCACGGTGAGCGTCGTAGACGGCATAGGTGTAGTCAATGTTCAGGGGGTTGATATAGGTTTTTTTGGAAAGCGATTGGCTATAGGAAGTAAAGGAGAAGAGAAATACCCCTAACCCAAAAATAACATGTGTCGGTTTAATCGTGTTCATAAGTGAACTTTAGGGGAGCTTAATGATTGAACAAATTTCAAACAGATGTTTGGACAGGCTTCCCATCGAAATCAGCCAGAGAGGCCTATCTTTGTCTGACATTGACTTGCAGCAAAAACAATGCTGTTAAGTAAGAATTTATAAATCCAACAGCATGGAAGACTTAGTCGATTTTCTTGCAAAAGATTATGTAGCCTTATTCATCATCATTGGGATAGGCATCCAATTGGGACGCTTGTCCATCAAGGGTATTTCCTTCGATTCGTCAGCAGTGGTTTTCGTAGCCATGTTGTATGGCTACTTTTGCTATGCCAATGATATTCCGCTTGCTGTTCCTGATATTATCCAGCAGATAGGGTTACTATTGTTTATCTTCACCATCGGGATGCAGGCAGGGCCGGTATTTTTTGAAGCTTTAAAAACGAAGGCCTTAGGCCTGATAGGGCTGGGAGTATTACCTGTCGGTATTGGAGCGGTGGTTACTGTTATTCTGGCGTGCATTTTTGAACTGGATCATGATCTTGCTGTTGGTTTATTTGTAGGAGCCTTAAGCAGCACCCCAGGTTTGGCATCCGCTATTGAAGCTACAGGATCGCCAGCTGCCTCCATCGGTTATGGGATCGGCTATCCATTTGGAGTGGTCGGGGTAATACTTCTTATAAAGTTTTCTCCCAAGATTTTTAATATTCAACTGCAACAGGAGGAGGATAATTACAGAAAACAGACCAAAGTGAAACATCCAAAGGTCGTCAACGCCAGTTTTATGATCACCAACCCAGAGATCCACAACCGCTCAATCAAGGACCTAAACATACGATCGACTACCCACGCCACCATCTCCCGTATCATGCGCTCGGATAGCCTGTCCGAAGCACCGAGTCCGGAAGCGCTCTTGTATCAGGGGGATATCGTCAAAGGAGTGGGTACGCCAGACGCATTAGAAAGGCTGAAGATTTTACTGGGCCCTGCCATTGACACAGACATCCCATCGGGCGGTCATTATGAAGTAAGATGGTACACCGTGTCTAAAAGGCATACCGTGAACAAGACATTGCGTGAGCTTGGCCTAAGAAAAAATTTCAAAGCAACAGTCACCCGAGTAAGAAGAGCCGGAATAGATCTTCCTGCCGAACCTGGCCTGAAGTTGCGCTTTGGGGATAGGCTGATGATCTCTTCGAGCATAGAAAATGTACAAAACCTCACCCAGCTATTGGGAGACAGTCTCAAAGAGGTCGAAACTACCAGTTTTTTACCTGTGGCCATAGGGATTGTCATCGGTTTGATCTTGGGCAGCCTAAGCATCCCTTTGCCTTTTGGTTCCAGCATTTCTCTAGGCCTTACAGGAGGGGTATTGATTGCCGCCTTGATATTGAGCCGCATAGGGAAGACAGGCCCCATTCTTTGGAATCTGCCGGTAGCAGGAAATCAAATTCTTCGTCAATTTGGCTTGTTGCTTTTTCTTACACCGGTGGGCTTGACCGCCGGAACTTTAGTCGTTCCTGTGATAGGGGATTACGGATTTTCTCTATTCGCGATGGCAGCCTTGATTACCCTTGTCCCCATGATAATGGCAATACTTATTGGACATGTTTTCATGAAAATTAATTTTCTCTCCCTTTTGGGCGCACTGGCGGGGGGAATGACGAGTACTCCAGGCTTGAGTGCCGTCGATTCAATGACCGACACCGCGGCACCTCAAGTGGCTTATGCCACCGTTTATCCTTTCGCTTTAGTTGCCATTGTGTTATGCACACAAATTCTCGCCAACTTATAATCCAATTGCTGTTTCATCCGATCTTCCCCTATTGGTTAATCTGAAATCCCAATTTTTTCAAGCCTTCTTGTATTTCTGGTGCCCCCATAAATAAGCGCCAGCCTAAACCGGTCCTGTGATTTTCGATCATGGCCACAATAGGTCCTTGATCAATCGCGAGATATCTTTCAGGAAAGTAATCATGCTCAAGACTCAACGCGTCGTAAAAGCCGTAGCGTCCAAAAACCTTTTCTCCAAGATTATAATACAGGTTCTTCAGCACAGCCATGGATTCCTCTGGCGTGTAAGGGAAGGAAGAAAGCGCAGCCGTAGGGGTGATGACACCCAAGTCATTTTCGGGATGGTGTGCATTATAACCGTCGACGGTATAGCTGGCGGTCAGTCCCCAAAGATCCTCGCCATAACCTTCATAACCATGTTCATTTTCTACGCACCAGGCTCTATTGATCAGGGTATGGTTCCGGTTCAACTCCCAGTAATCGGCGTATTGGTCTTTTAGGCCTTTGGGGTTAAGTCCTAAATAGGAATAATGCGCCCAAAATAAAGGCCCGCCGTATTTTTGTGCGCCATTGTGGCTGAGGATCAGTGGGTAGCCATAGGCTTCATTAGAGCTGGTAATGTTCCCATTCCTCGCCCAACCTTTATGATAGGCATCTGCAGGGATGGTGTGGGTAGGAGAGGCTGCGGCTAAGACATAGGTGATCAGACATTCATTATATCCCTCCAGCTTAAAGTTCATTTTCCATTCATGTTGAGGTGACCAATGCCAATAGAGGGCATCCTCCCCGCCTTTGGTGTACCAGTCCCATTCCATTTCCTTCCACAATTGATCGATCTTCCCCGCTATTTCCTTTTCTTGTTCGTTTCCCTCTTTATAGTATTCCCTTACAGCCAATAATCCCTGCATCAAGAAGGAGGCTTCCACCAAATCTCCTCCGTCGTCGTCATTTCCAAAAGGCTTGACTTTTCCCGTGTCACCATTTAGCCAGTGTGGCCAAACCCCATGGAAACGGTCAGCCTTTCCCAAAAATTCGACTATTTTCTCAAATCGGTCGGCACCTTCCTGCCGGGTGATCCAATTTCTTTCAATGCCCGTTAGGATTCCAAATATTCCAAAGCCTGAACCACCGGTAGTAATGACATTCTCGTCGTTCTGCGGATAATTCCCATCGATATGGATCCTTTCCCTCCCTAAGCCAGAGTTTGGCTCTGCGCCTTCCCAAAAATAGCGGAAGGTATAATACTGGACCATATCCAGCAGTTCGTCATCGGAAAAATCTTTAGTAGCCACCTCAGCTACCCCGATAGTGGTTTGCTGACCGGAAGCATCTAGGGCTACGACATGATAATTTAAACTTAAATTCCTCCCCAAATCATGGACGAAGTCGATATAAATCGTATCCTCCACGATGGCCCTTTCAATATATTCTTCACCATCCATGCTCAGCAGGATTTGGTAAGTGGATGCATCCGGATGATGTGGCCACTGCAGCTCTACATGTCGGTCGTATCCTTTTGCAAATATTGCTTGTTCCTTATCCGTTTCTTCAGTTTGACAGGCAAAAGTCAGTAGGGTAAAACCGAGGACAAATAGGGTTGTATTTTTCATAGTTGGTCTATTTTTTCGAGTGGGAAAATATCCACGGCAGCAATTCAGGCATAGAAAAGGTCGGATCCCAGGCATTGTGGTTAGCCTCTGGGAATTCGGTATATCTGACTTCTGCTCCCTGTTCTTTTAAAGCGTGGAAAAGCCTCTGTGATAAGGCCACTGGCACCACATCATCCTTAGCGCCGTGGGTAATCCATATTGCGGTTTCATCGGCATAGTTTTTTGTAAGGGAAATATTTCCGCCGCCGCAAATCCCTACAGCAGCGGCATATTTTTCCGGCCATCTGGCAAGTGTCTCAAAAGTACCAAAACCCCCCATTGATAAGCCCATGACATAAATCCTGTCCTGATCGACTTTTTCTGTTTCAATCATGCTCTCGACTAGCTCATTTACCAAAGCCAACTCCTCAGAAGGGCTTTTAATGGATTCTTTGAAATCAGGATCTCCCTTGCCGCCTAATTGGGAACGTATGCTGATATCTATCCAATATTTATCCTCAGGACACTGGGGGAAAATAACTATAGCGGGATATTTTTCCCGATTTTCCGGTTCCAAGAACATAGCAGCACCATGGGTCAACTGCTTCTCGTTATCCTCACCTCTTTCTCCAGCACCATGAAGAAACAATAACAGGGGATAGGATTCTTTAGCATTATAGTTTTCGGGAAAAAGAATTCTGTAATCCAAGGGATCGCCATTGGAGGAGATAAATTGCTTTTTTTCGTACAGCGACAAGTCTTGGCCATATCCCGTAAAGGAAAGGCAACACATAAACAAAACACTAAATTGTACCCGATCCATATTGAATGTTGTTTAAATAAATTGACCTTGGTTTGACTGGGTTGTGGAGATGATGAGGATTACATTCCTTTCCTCTTTCTAGAAGGTTCCCCGATGTTGATGATCCCCTTTGGCGTGGTTGATGCGTTTTATAGGAATTTGCTCACCTCCCGTATTTTCCAGCCAGGTCCAGATTTCATCCCTTAACTCCTTTGCCAAGTCTTTGTATTCGGGATTTCGGATCAGGTTGTTCATTTCATAGGGGTCGTTTTTGATATTGTATAGTTCGTTGACCCCCCATAATCCATGGTTAAAGATGAATTTATAGTCATCTGTTCTTACCGCAAAGATGGTAGGAGTAGAGGGAAAAGCCATTTCCCAGTAGTATTCATAGAAAATCCTGTCCCGCCATTCTACCTTTTCTTGCTGAAGTACGGGTAAGAAGGAAACGCCCTGCATTTGTGCAGGTGTGCTTTCCATGCCCGCAATTTCCAGCAGGGTAGGGGCAATATCGATATTCATTACCATTTGATCCAAAGTGATTCCCGCTGCTACCTTTCCGGGATATTTGATCAAAAGCGGAACTTTCATTGACTCCTCATAAGCATGCCTTTTATCAATTAAGCCATGTTCTCCGAAAGAAAATCCATTGTCGCCCATGTAAATTACGATGGTATTTTGTTCCAAACCTTTTTCTTCCAGCCAAGAACTTACTGTGCCTATACTTTCGTCCAAGGCCATCAAGGTTTCCAGATAAGCTTTATAAAATTTGTCAAAGGGGATCTGGCCATGATACATATAATCTACACCGTGCCAGCTATACCGTTGCTTACGCACCCAGTCAGGGATGTCTTTGAAGTTGACAGGGGTTTCCGGTGAAAGGACGATGTCACCGTAGAATTTGCTGCTGTCCGTGGCCGTAAGATACATGGAAGGCGGCGTGACAATGGGAAGCGAATCATACATCCCTTGGTGTCTCCCGGCAGGTTCAAATTCTGCATGAACCGCCTTATGGGAAAGGTAAAGCATAAAAGGCTGATCTTTTTCCAGGCTCTCCAACCAATCGATGGCTTGCTCCGTCAGCAGATCGGAAGTATAAGCACCTTTAGGTTGCGCAACACGTTCCCCATTGATGTTAAAGGTGGGATCGAAATAGGTTCCTTGACCACGAAAGCTCACCCAATGGTCAAATCCCGGCTGTGGCATATCATCGGTGTTGCCCATATGCCACTTGCCAAAAAAGCCGGTTTTATACCCTAAATCCTGCAAATACTGGGGAAAGAACGTCAGCCCTTCAGGAAGGGGAGCACTGTTGTCGACAATAGTATGGGTGTGGGCGTATTGTCCCGTTAATATAGAGGCGCGGCTGGGAGAACAAAGGGCCGTACTGACAAAAGCATTGCTCATATGGGCGCCTTCCTGAGCTAGCTTATCCAGGTGAGGCGTCTTCAGTCCCGGAACCGCTCCAGTAAAGCCCATAAAATCGTGCCTATGGTCGTCCGAAAGGATAAAAACGATATTGGGCTTCTTCTCTTGGGCGACAGCGCCGGCGATGGTATAAAAAATCAGCAAAATAATTCCCGTTGTTTTTCTCATTAATAGATACGTTTATTTATTGAAACCAAAATGCCAAGGTACTTCCCCAACTATGCATTTTCAATTGAACATTATTCAAGTAGCGTAAATGGAGCTGATAGATGTTCGGAGAATTGGTGCCCACATAGACTTTAAAATCTCCCGCTTCTGTTTTGAATTCCATAGAGGCGGTGTAAAAAGCGAGATGGTCTTTGTTCAACTGGAAGGTAATGGTTTTTTCTTCTCCGGCTTCAAAGTAGACTTTTTGAAAACCTTTCAGTTCTTTAACAGGTCTTGTGACACTTCCCACCAGATCCCTTACATACAACTGGATCACTTCTTCTCCCCCTATATCACTGTCATTTTTGACCTTTACCGTCACTTGGATGGTGTCGTCCATCCGGTACTCCTCCTTATCCAAGGCTAAATCACTGTAGGTAAAGTTACTATAACTTAGGCCATATCCAAACGGATATAGGGGAGTATTTGGCACATCCAATAGGCGTATATTTTTCATATTCTAGAAAAGGCCTTCCGGTGTTTTTTGTAGTATAAAACAGGGGGATTTGACCCACATTTCTCGGAAAGGTCATAGGAAGTTTTCCCGAAGGATTATATTCCCCAAACAATACCTCCGCTATGGCATTTCCGGCTTCTGTACCCAAAAACCAGGTTTCCAATATTGCTCCAGGTAATTTATCCAGCCATTCAATGGTCAAGGGCAGGCCGCTCATCAATACTGTCGTGGTAGGCTTACCCAAAGCAATAACCTTTTCCGCCAATTGCCGCTGTACGCCCGGCAGATCCAGATCCGACCTGCTTGCCGCCTCGCCGCTCATCCAATAGGCTTCACCTAATGCTAAAATGACATGATCCGATTTTCCGGCTATTTGCAGTTCTTGCTCGAAGCCATTGGTATACAGGACTTTAATTTTGGCACCTTTTGCGTGTAATATATTGACCGAGGGTCCCGCTCTCTCCCTGATTCCTTGAAGTACGTTCACGGCCAGGGTATGATCACCGGCAGCAGACCATGATCCGATTAAATCCCTTTGGCTATCAGCTAAAGGCCCGATGACGGCAATGGTCTTGACATCTTTTTTAATTGGCAGAACCTTATCTTCATTTTTTAGCAGCTCGATAGATTTTTGGCTACGTCTCTGGCCGCTTGACGATGAGCTTTGGTTATGCCCGCGCCCTGCATATCCATATCGACGCCTGCGTAAATGGCCTGTTCAGCCGCCTGTTTTAAATCCTTGGAATAACCATGGGGGACCATTTCATTGATAGAGGTATAGTCCGTTACTACAAGACCATCGAAGCCCCATTCCTTTCGAAGTATGTCGGTCATGGGGTATTTGCTGCCTGAGGCGGGGATGCCATGCACTTCATTGAAGGAGGTCATGACAGTAGCAGCGCCAGCATCCAAAGCGGCTTTGTAGGGGGGGAGGTAGGTCTGCCGGAGTTCTCGGTCGGACATCTCCACGGTATTGTAATCTCTTCCTGCCAGAGAAGCCCCATAAGCGGCAAAGTGTTTAACCGGAGCCAAAATGGTATGGGTGGCTTTCAAATCCTCCCCTTGAAAACCCTTCACTCTAGCCCTGGCAATGGCTGAACCCAAATAGGGTCTTCGCCTGCTCCTTCGGAAACCCTTCCCCAACGGGGATCTCTAGAGACGTCCACCATTGGCGAAAAGGTCCAATGAAGCCCTTCCGCAAAAGCTTCTATGGCCGCTATTCGTGCTCCCACTTCTATGGCTTCCAGGTCCCAATTCGCCGCTTCTCCCAATGAAATCGGGAAAATTGTGCGATGGCCATGGATAATATCATAGCCGAATAGTAGGGGAATTCCTAATCGTGTTTCTTCCACCGCAACTTTCTGGAGTTCCCTGGTGAATTCGGCCCCATAGGCGTTAAACAATGCACCCACCAAACCTTTTTAAATATCTTCTTCATAACCTTTACGGATGGTGGGGCCCGTTACGTCAATATCACAGGTAAACAGCACCAACTGGCCGGCTTTTTCGGGCAGGGTCATCAGCGCCAATAATAAATCGATTATTCGCTCAATTAAGGGGTCATGATCCTTCATCTGTCTGGCCTCTGAATCCACCGGTATACTCACAATGAACATGATCAGAAGGATCAGGAGAGGTGACTTTCTCATGGAATGGGATATTTAAGAACCAAAAAATGGAGCTTTTTGGGGCTCCATTTTTTTGGTTAATTATAATTTGGGTTTTGCTCCAGAGCCCCTCCGCTGACATCTATCTCAGACTGCGGAATTGGAAAAACCTCATGTTTACCGGGCACCCAATTGATACCTAAGGCTGCAAATACCTCTTGGGCCCGCCCTTGACGGACAAGGTCAAAATACCTGTGCTGCTCCATGGCCAACTCTACCCGTCTTTCATGATAGATAGCCATCCGGAGCTCGACCTGGTCAGCGGTGGTAACATCCGGTAAAACATCCGAATTGCCCTGTCTGGCCCTTTCGCGTACCTGGTTCAGGTAAGTGAGGGCCTCTGCAGAATTCCCCAGTTCATTGGCGGCTTCCGCGGCGATTAGCAGGATGTCGGCATACCTCATCAATCTGATATTGGCTCCACTATTTCCAAAGCCGGAAGGCGGTCTTACAGGGAGATGGGCCTTATTGTTGAATTTGGCATTGTCTCCCATATTTGGATCCGCTACCACGACTTCCCCTGAGGGTAAGGTATCGCCATCAAAAATAATGGTGGCTTCTTTTCTTGGATCGCCTTCTTCATAGGCGGCTTCCAGATCGTCGGAGGGGCTATTGAAACCCCAACCCTGGTTGGGAAAACCCCTGATTCCTTGGACTTCGTTGTACTGATGACCGCCACCACCCTGCTCCAGTGCTACGGCAGACACTTCGAAGATGCTCTCGGAAGAATGCTCGCCCTCTTCTCTGAAGATTCCCAAATAATCGGGATACAAACTGTACTCGCCAGAATTGATCACAGCGACAGCATTGTCGTAAGCCCCCTGGAAATCATTTTCGAATAAATTGACCTTGGCAAGGTAGGCTTGGGCGGCACCCTTGGTAGCCCTTCCCATGTCTTCTGGGGCATACTCTGATTTCAACGGAAGGTTATCTATAGCAAACTGCAAGTCTTGCTTGATGAACTCATACACTTCCTCGCGGGTGTTTCTGCTTTGCTGATATTCATCAGGATTGAGGGGACGTTCTATAATAGGAACCCCTCCATAGGTACGGACCAAAAAGAAATAGAAGTAAGCCCTTAAGAATCTGGATTCTCCCAATAGTCGGTTTCTCAAATCCTCATCCATTTCTAGGGTTCCGATGTTTTCGATCACCTGATTGGCTCTAAAAACACCTCTAAAGTATCCGCTCCAGATCCCCGTAGAGGCGCCGTTGTTGGCATCGAAAGTAAAGTCATTGACATCCTGAAGGAAACCGGCATCACCGGGTACACTTCCTTTTTCTGCATCATCAGAGGCAATGTCTGTTATTCCTATGTAGGAAAAAACGTGGACATCAAAACTCCTGAGATAGCTATAAACTGCATTGACAGCCTGTGTGGCTTGCTGTGGATTTTGGAAAAAACTGCTTTCAGTCAGTTGCGCCTTGGGGGACTTATCGAGAAAATCCTCTGAACAGGAGAATGCAAAAATCCCTGCTGATATTGAAAGTATGACCGCCCCTAATTTGGTATGGATATGCGTTTTCATAGCGAATTATTTTTTAATTAGAAATTAGCGGAAATACCCACGTTAAAAGTCCTGGCTACAGGATAAAGCCCGGAGTCGTAACCGGTACCGAGCAGGTCACCGCCTCCTATTTCGGGTGTGTAACCGCTGTATTTTGTTAAGGTGAACACATTGGTTCCGGAAAGATAGACCCTAAGGTTGTTGATATTGAACTTATTGATCGCCAAATCGGTAAAGGTGTACCCTAGTTGGATATTTCTTAACCTGAGATAAGAGCCATCTTCTATAAACCGGTCAGAAACTTCATAATTATGGCCCCCGTTGGATACCCTTGGTTCGGTATTGCTGCTGCCTTCACCGGTCCACCTGTCCAGAAAGGAGGTTTCAAAATTATAGGTGTTAAACCTCACCTGCTTCTTGGCATTATAGATTTCGTTGCCATAAGTGCCATTAAAGTCAGCCCTTAAGTCGAGTCCTTTGTATTCAAATCCCACGTTAAAGCCAAATACATAATCCGGTATGGGGCTTCCCAGGATCACCCTATCATTGCTGTTGACGACACCGTTCCCGTCTGTGTCCTGAAATTTTAAGTCTCCAGGTTGCTCTGGCCCACGGGTGGGCAGGTTGTCGATTTCTGATTGGTTTTGGAATACACCTGCTGTTTTATAGCCGTAGTAATGCCCTATAGATTCGCCTATCGTTGTTCTGGAACCCAATAGTCCGCTTATTCCAACAGCGCCGCCAAAAATCGCCTCATTTCCCACGCCTAAATCCAGCACCTTGTTGTTTACGGTAGACCCCACGATCCCGATATTATAGGCAAAGTTGCCGCGTTGGTCTCTCCAGTTCAAGGATACATCAAGTCCTTTATTTTCTACACTGGCCGCGTTTACCACCGGATTAGCTGCCGATCCCACATAGGAAGGAATCGGAACAGCGACCAAAATGTCGTTGGTCCTCCTGTAGTAGTAATCCAACTCGCCTGTCAGCCTTTCCTCAAGCAGTCCGAATTCGAATCCGAAGTTAGAGGTGATGGTCTCTTCCCATTGGATAAAGGGATTGGCCAATGCGGTTAGAGTAGCGCCGTAAATCAATGACTCGTTGATGCCAAATACGGCGTTGGAATTGCCGGTAATCACCGGGATTCCGGCATATTCCCCGATTTTATCATTTCCTATTACACCAAAGCTTCCCCTAAGTTTCAGGTTGCTGAAGGTATTTTGGTTCTGCATAAATCCTTCTTCAATCAATCTCCAGCCCAAGGCTATGGAAGGGAAGTCGCCGTATCTCCTTTCCCTGCCAAACCTGGAAGATCCGTCCCTTCGGTAGGTAGCGGTTAGAAGGTATTTTTCATTAAAGGTATAGTTGACTCTAAATAAAATAGAAGTCATCGACCAGTCCCTTGCAAAATTGGCGTTGGTTTGGCTGGTTTCCTCCCCCGCATTAAGGTACCAGAGTGCGGGATCTTCACCCGGTAAATTGATGCGGCCACCAGAGAGTTCTTCATAGTAGAAGTTCTGAGAGGTATAACCTCCCAGTAGCGTCAGCCGATGATTCTCCCATTCTTTTTCATAATTCAAGGTGTTCTCCCAAAGCCAGTTCTGTGTCCTGCTGCTTCCCGCATTGATGCTGTTGTTGACATTTTGTTGGGTAGGAGAGACGAAGAACACCGGCACAAAGGTCTTGTTGTCATTAAAGGCATAATCGAAACCCATACTGGAGCGGAAGGTAAAGCCTTCAAGAAATTTCACATCAGCAAAGAAATTACCTACTGTACGATAGTTGTTGTGGTTGTTGTTTGAATTATATTCAAACTGTGCAGCGGGGTTTCCCACAGGCGAAGTGTTCATATAGCTGCCGTCAGGGTTGCGGGGGCTGTAGATGGGGTAGGCTCTATAGGCATTTCCCACCACCCCGGGTTCATCCTGGCGGTTGAAATAGATGAAGGATAAATTATGTCCAAAGCTGACGAAGTCCGAAGCTTTGTACTGGTTGTTTAGCCTTACCGTCAGCCTTTCGAATTCCGATTCTTTAACCACACCTGCTTGGTTGAAGTAATTCACGCTGAGGTTATAATTGGTAGAGGTAGATCCGCCTTGTGCGCCAATATTAACGTTAGAGATCGGGGCTGTACGGAAGATGACATCCTGCCAATCTGTACCTTCCCCGTAATCGTTGACATTGTATAGGGGTGGATTCCCTACATTTTGTTCCAATTCGTTGGCCAACTGGGCAAATTCCCTGGCATTAACCAGATCAATTCTACTCGCCACATTTTGTGTTCCGGTGTACGCATCCACATTAATGGTCAGGTCTTTCTCAAACGATCCTTGCTTGGTTGTCACGATAATTACACCGTTGGCACCACGGGAACCATAGATAGCTGTCGCGGAAGCGTCTTTAAGTACTTCGATGGAGGCCACATCATTAGGGTTGATAAAATCAATATCATCCAGCAACATCCCATCCACCACAAATAGCGGATTGGAGTTATTCAAGGTCCCCACACCCCTAATTCTTATGGTTGTACCTTCCCCTGGAGCACCGGAAGCAGAAGTTACCTGAACCCCGCTGACCCTACCCTGTAGTGACTGGGTCACGTCGGGGGTGGGAAGGCGAGAGATTTCATCGGATTTAATGGCCGAGATGGATCCTGTCACATCGCTTTTCCTCTGTATGCCGTACCCTACGACCACGACTTCATCCAGTCCCAACGCATCCTCTCCCATGACGACTTCTATAGTCGCCCGTCCATTTAATGAAATTTCTTGAGTTGCGAAGCCTACAAAAGAAAAAACCAGTACCGCATCTGGGCTACTGGTAGTCAAGGTGAACGCACCGTCAAGGTCAGTGACGGCACCATTGGTGGTACCCTTTTCGAGTATGTTTACCCCAGGAATGGTTTCCCCGCTGGGGTCAGTCACTGTGCCCGAGACGCTGGTCTGTTGGGCATAGGTGGCAAAGGATAGAAAGACCGCAATAACAAGTAAGGTTGCCTTGGAAAGGCTGAGTGGAATAACTGGCGGATATCCTCCCCCTTTTCGTAAAATAGCTCTCATAATTGATTAAATTAGTTGTTGTTTCACCGGTTAACAGTTGCGTAATAGAAGGACGTCGGTTGGCATCATCAACTGCTATTTGTATCAAACAATATTCCAACATTATACTTCATAAATTATATTTGAAGATATCACTTCTCCCTTATAGAAGATGTTTTATAGGTTTTGTGAAAAATTAATGACCTCCTTGTCCCATGTTACCATCGTTAAATCCGCTAAAACAATCTTTTGGCAAATAGTCCATTTGTTGGTCCGAATGGTATATAAATTAATCCCAGAAGCGGAGGGACTTAGGCGAAGTGTATGCCTATTTTCTGTATCGTGGGGCCATTTTTTGACCCTTTGTTTTACGGTTTTTATTGGTTAGTTTGAGCCATGTTAAACCAAAAATTTAAAAATCATGTCTAAGAAAATATTAATGCTGGTAGGGGATTATGTGGAGGATTATGAAGCCATGGTGCCTTATCAGGCCATGCTTTCTGTAGGATTGCAGGTGGATACCGTGGCACCTGACCGTAAACAGGGGGACACTGTTCCTACAGCCGTCCATGATTTTGTAGGAGACCAAACTTACAAAGAGACTCCAGGCCACCGTTTTCTGATCACCGTTGATTTTGATGCCGTAGATCCTGCCGATTATGATGGATTGTACGTGGCTGGAGGCCGTGCGCCGGAATATATCCGATTGAACAAAAAGATTCTGGATATCACCAGGCATTTCTTTGAGGAAGACAAGCCGGTAGCAGCGATCTGCCACGGTATCCAGATCCTCACCGCCGCCAAGGTGTTGCAGGGCAGAACCCTCACCGCCTATGTGGCCATAGGCCCTGACATTGAGCTTGCCGGAGGGGTATGGAAAAATGTTCCACCCGTAGAAGCAGTTGTAGATGGCAATTTAGTCACTTCTCCTGCCTGGCCGGGCCATCCTGCCATCTTGAAGGAATTTTACAAAATCCTCGGTTTAACCATTTCCAGTAACTAATCCGCATTTTATTCTTTGTCCCAAAATGATCTCACGATATCAAAAAATGAAAAGAATTTCTTCCCTTGCTGCCTGTGCCATGAGCCTCAGCATGTTATTTCCATTTCAATCCCAAGCACAAGCCCAAAAAGCCGCGCATGAAACGCCTAAACTCGTAGTAGGGATTATGGTGGATCAGATGCGCTCCGATTACATCCAAAAATATTGGGATAAGTTTGGGGAGGACGGGTTCAAACGTTTGGTCAATGAAGGCTTTACCTTCACCAATAACCATTTCGACTATATGCCCACTGCAACAGGTCCGGGTCATGCCAGTGTCTATACGGGTACTACCCCGGCGGTTCACGGGGTGATGGGTAACAGCTGGTATGTAAGGGAAACGGGCAACAGTATGAATGTGATCGAAGTACCCGGCTATGCCGGTATAGGCACTGAGCCCGGTAAGGAAAGTAACAAAGCACCGAGCAATGTTCTTAGCACCACTGTTGGAGATGAATTGCGTTTGCATACCAACTTCCGTTCAAAAGTGATTGGTATTTCCAGAAAGGATAGGGGAGCCATCTTACCCGCTGGCCATACGGGGGAGGCCTATTGGTTTGAAGGGAGCACGGGGAATTTTATTTCAAGCTCTTACTACATGGATGAACTCCCTGACTGGGTGAAGGCATTCAATTCCCGAAATATGGCGAAAGAATACTTGAAGCCTTGGGAGACGCTGCTTCCCATAGAAGAGTACATCGAAAGTATGCCTGATGACAACCCCTATGAAAACATGTTTAAGGGGGAAACTGCTCCGGTATTCCCCCATGATTTGCCAGAGATAGCAAAAACTGAGGGCTTGGGTATAATTTCCTCCACCCCCTTCCACAATGATATACTGGTAGAAATGGCAATCGCTGCGATAGAAGGGGAGAAGCTTGGAAGCAGAAATACTACGGACATGTTGGCCTTGTCTTTTTCCGCAACTGATGCTGTAGGACATCAGTTTGGGCCTTCCTCCGTTGAAGTGCAGGACACTTACCTTCGCCTCGATCGGGCTATGGCCAATTTGCTGGATTACCTCGACGAGAACTTTGGGAAGGAAAACATCCTCCTGTTTTTGACTTCCGATCATGCTGCATCTTATGTTACCAGCTATTTGGTGGAGGAAGGGATTCCCGGAGGATATATCGACAACAAGGAAAACCTGACGGCACTAAGGAGTTTCGTGGAGAAGAAGTATGGAGAAGATCTTTTCCTGACCATGAGTAACTTTGATATCTTCCTTAACCGTCCACTAATCGAAGAAAAAGGTTTAAACTTACCTGCGGTGCAGCAGGAGGTCGCACAGTTTATGATGACCCTTAAAGGTGTGGCCGGAGCCATCCCGGCGACCGTGTTGGCAAATGGAGAATTTACCCAGGGTACCAGAGCGCTCGTTCAAAAAGGCTATAACCAAAAAAGGTCCGGCGATGTTTCGATCTGGCTCCAGCCTCAAACCCTATCAGGATCCAATCCAAGAGGAACCACCCATGGTTCCCCATGGAATTATGATTCCCATGCTCCGATGCATTGGTATGGATGGACGGTACCTGTCGGGCGCTCTTCTCATCCTGTCCGTATTTCTGATATTGCCTCGACCGTGGCTACTTTCTTAAATGCTCCTTTCCCCAGCGGAAATACCGGAAGGCCGATGAACGAGTTGATGCAATAGCCGTTTGTCCCGATCGGCCGTTCAGCTTGGAGACAGTGGGGACGGAGGTTGAGAAGTTTAAAAGTTAAGGGAGCATTTTCTTTTAAACTTCTCAACCTTTATTTTTTTACGCCCCCGTTGGTTACACAACGGCTGTGGGCTAGGTTCTGGACAAATTCATATTGTTGAACTACGTTAAATTGTCGGCGTTCCACCGGTCACCTGCACCGTGGATCCGGTCATATAGCTGGAGTCCTGAGAGGCTAAAAGCACATAGATAGGTGCCAGCTCCGCCGGTTGTCCGGCCCGCTTCATGGGTGTATTCTTGCCAAACTCCTTCACGTTATCCGGCGGCATGGTAGAAGGGATTAACGGCGTCCAAATGGGCCCCGGTGCCACGCAATTCACCCGGATACCGTCGTCGGCGAGCAGTTGTCCGAGCGATGAGGTGAAGTTTTGTATGGCTCCTTTGGTAGCAGCGTAAGGTATCAAGATCGGTTTAGGGTTATAAGCATTGACCGAAGTGGTATTAACGATAGTACTCCCGGGTTTCATGTGTGGTTTGGCACCTTTGCAGAGGTAAAACATCGCGTAGATATTGGTTTTGAACGTGTAATCCCATTCTTCACTGGATGTCTCCTCCAAGCTTTCCCTGGCCATCTGAAAGGCGGCGTTGTTGACCAGAATGTCTATCTGCCCAAATTCCTCGACGGCTTTTTCAATAATATGGTTACAATGGGATTCCTCGCTGATATCCCCTCTTACTAAGACTGCTTTCCGGCCGGCTTCCTCTACATATTTGGCCGTCTCTTGGGCATCTTTGTCCTCACTGAGGTAGGAGATCAACACATCCGCTCCTTCGCGCGCAAAAGCAATGGCTACAGCTCTTCCTATCCCGGAGTCGCCACCGGTGATGATGGCTTTTTTACCTTCCAATTTGCCGGAGCCTTTATAACTTTCTTCCCCATGGTCTGCCTTGGGTTGCATATCCTCTTCGGTCCCAGGCACCGACTGTTTTTGATCCGGGTAAGGAGGCTGGGGATGTTTTTCTTGTGGGTGTTGGTTTTTGTTTTCTGAACTATTCATGGTTAAAATGGTTTTGTTTCCCACATTTTAATCAAACGACATACCAACATGAGAGGGCACAGGCATTGTAAAAAGCAAATGATGCATTGCGGAGCCCTAGGCTGGTCAAATAAGTGTTGAAACAAAATTCTATAATCCTATCTGTCAGGACGCCGCCTTGTCTTGCTGTGGTATCGCCAAGACAGGCACTAGGTAAAATCGACCGATCTCAGCGTAGCTTTAATATTTTCAGATAAGGTTAAAAGCCATTTCAGCTGGTCGGAAATCAGTTTCACCTCTTGGAGTTCAAGGGGCAATACTTCCGGGATTTGGCTATCGTCATGGATGGGATATTGATCCGCCAGTTGCTGATATTGCTCCGCAAGATACGCTTGGGCTTCTTGAATGGAAGTGGGCGAAGGTAGTTCCGAATGCTCTCTTTGCTGTAAGTCAGCCACAGCCAGATCCAGATTGGCCCCAATGCTGTTCATATAGTTGGCAAAATGCTGGGAGGCCTCGGTTGTTTTATTATTACGGATATAAGTTCCCAAAGACGCGGTCAAAGAAAGGAAGGTATTGTTCAGCACCACTACCTCATAGACCTTGTCAAGGTTTTTTTGCTGTTGTTTGGGTTCCTGCGTCATGCGCTGAAAGGCTGCATTCAAATTGCCGATAGCCAAAAAAGCATTTTTTCTACATAACTTGTAGGAGGAATCGGCGTTGTTTTTTTCACGGTAAAATTTCTCCACCGCTTTAAGAAAATT
>Ga0233380_1000112_pt1 | contig 47302 bp, 52 predicted proteins | sample ElkDunMinimDraft_9_FD_191541 | JGI IMG/M metagenome (GOLD analysis project Ga0233380, IMG submission 191541) | Fecal eukaryotic communites from dung pellets of Tule Elk in California, USA - Elk Dung F36 | ecosystem: Host-associated > Mammals > Digestive system > Large intestine > Fecal | place... | reverse complement strand
CGATCTATGACGCCTCAGCTGCAGCAAGCAATCAAGCTGCTGGCGCTGTCCAACCTTGAGATCGAAACATTCATCGGCGAAGCAATAGAGGCAAACCCTCTCCTGGAGATCGGCGACACTGCTCCATCACCCGCCGAAGCCTTGGAAATGCCGGACGACCAGCGCCGCACCGTGCTGGAAACATCGCCCGTCGATCAGCTAGTCGCTGAAGGCCGCGCCGAAGAAGACCGTCCACTCGACATAGATTCATCGGCACTAGACCGGGATCGCGATACCGGCGCGTCCGACGCTCCCGACTGGGGCGGCGACCTGCGCACTGGCGCTGCCGAAGATGGGCCTTCGATCGAGGAGCGTGCCGCCCAATCAATCTCGCTTGCCCAGCACCTCCAAGCCCAGGTCGGAGCAGCCGCCACAGGCCCGCGCGTGGCGGCTAGCGCTGAATATATCATCGGACTGCTCGATGAAGCGGGTTATTTACCAGTAGGGCTGCGCGATGTGGCTGACGGCTTGGGAATAGCGCTGCCTCACGCCGAAGAGGCCCTGACGCTAGTCCAGTCGCTCGACCCGACGGGCGTCGGCGCACGCAACCTTGGCGAATGCATTGCGCTCCAGGCCATTGAGGCTGACCGGTACGATCCCTGCATGGCCCGGCTGATCGACAATCTCGACCTTGTTGCCCGCGGCGAATTCGCGCGGCTGAAACGCATGTGCAGCGTCAATGACGAAGATTTTGCCGACATGCTGACCGAACTGCGTAGCTACGATCCCAAGCCCGGATTGAAGTTTGGCGGCGGCGGCGGTGAGGCGATTACGCCTGACCTGCTGCTGGCGGCGCGGACAGACGGCGGCTGGGACATACAGGTAAATCAGGCGACACTGCCCCGCCTTATCGTCAACCGCAGCTATTATCTTGAAATGCGCGGTGCGTGCGGAAACAAAGACGCGAAGGCATGGCTTTCTGAAAAACTGGCGGATGCCAACTGGTTGGTGAAAGCGCTGGACCAGCGGCAGAAGACCATTCTCAAAGTGGCGGCCGAAATAGTCCGCCAGCAGGACGGCTTCTTCCGGCACGGCGTTACCCATCTGCGCCCCTTGACCCTGCGCGCCGTGGCGGAGGCGATATCGATGCATGAATCAACGGTCAGCCGGGTTACGTCGAATAAATACCTTCACTGCCAGCGCGGCACATTCGAGCTGAAATATTTCTTCACCTCCGGCGTCGCGGCGGCAGACGGGGAAGGCACCGTTTCTGCCGAAGCGGTGAAGGCAGCAATCCGCCAACTTATCGATGCAGAGGATGCCAAGGCTGTGCTTTCAGACGACACTCTCGTCGATCTACTGCAGAAACGCGGGTTCAATCTAGCCCGGCGCACAGTGGCCAAATATCGCGAAGCGATCGGCCTGGGCAGCTCTGTACAGAGGCGCCGCCAAAAGGCCCTGGCCGCAGTACGATAATTACAACACACATAAATTGACGCGGGCCGGCCAGGATCGGCGTGCAATGCGTTGCTACCCGCGCCCGGTGCGTCATCCGAAGCCGCCCGCAGCCGGTTAGTAGATACAGTTTGGCCAATCGTCATGGCGATGGCCAGACAACCATAGCGAAGCCGTTTCGCCTTGGGCGGTACTTGCCCTAGTCAGTGACCGAATGCCGCAACCGGCATCGCAATTCGGGAGAGTAAGATGGCTGGTAAGGAAAAACCGCGCGGTGTTGCTGTGGTCACGGGTGCAGCAGGCGGCATGGGTTCTGCAACTGCACGCGAACTGTTTAGTGAAGGCTGGAATGAGCTTCTGTTATGCGACATCAGCGCCGACCGGCTTGAGGCTGTCGCCGCGCCGCTGCGGGGTCAGGGGGCGAAGGTCGATGTCCTTGCCGGCGATATAGCCGATCCAGATTATGGCACCCAGCTTGTCGCGGCCCTGAACGGCCGGCCAATCGCCGCGCTAATCCACACTGCAGGGCTTTCGCCGCAGATGGCTGATGCCGAGCGCATCCTCGCCGTGAACCTTGATGCCACGGTCCGACTCGTGGAGGCCATCCGCGACCATATGGCGCCGGGTTCCGCCGCTGTGCTTTACGCCTCGAACTCTGCCCATATGCCGATGCCGCCCGAAGCCGCCGCTGCCTTCTGGGGCCCGCTGCCGGAAGGCGGAGCCATGGCCCTCGCCCACCTGTGTCCGGTACCGGAACTGGCCTACCCCATGTCAAAGATCGGCGTGCGTGCGCTGGTGAAGCGCGAGGCCCGTAGCTTCGGTGAGCGAGGCGCCCGCCTGGTTTCAGTCTCCCCTGGCGTGATCGACACACCCATGACGCAAACCGAAGCGGGCGCCAGCCCGATCGTCGCCAAGATGGTAAGCGATTCAGCCTTGAGCCGCATAGGCCAGCCTGATGAACTGGCGGCAGTGTCCGTGTTCCTGTGCTCGCCGAAGGCAGCCTATGTTTCGGCCACGGACGTGCTGGTGGACGGCGGCCAGATCGCCGGGATGGGGTTTTAAAGGGTTAGCGCAGGCCAAGTTCAGGGGCGATGGGGTCTGCTGGTGTGGCGGACCGGCGATCCTCAAGCCTCAAGCTCGATGTCCCAATAGAGCCAGTCGCGCCACGTTTCGTGAAGGTAGTTCGGAGGAAAGCCCCGCCCGCGTTCCTGCAATTGCCAGTTCGTCGGGCGAATCGGCTTAATCAGCAGCGGCATCCTTGCCTGCTGCGGTGTGCGGCCGCCCTTGCGCATGTTGCAGGGTGCGCAGGCGGTGGAGACATTCTCCCAGTTGGTCCGCCCACCCAATCGCCGTGGCACAACGTGATCGAACGTCAAATGCTGCGGACTGCCGCAATACTGGCACGAGAACCGGTCGCGCAGGAAGACGTTGAACCGGGTGAAGGCCGGAAATTCGCTGGGCTTCACATATTGCCGCAGGGCAATGACCGAAGGCACCTGCATATCCCAGCTGGGCGAATGCACGACGCGTTCATAGCTGGCCACGATGTCCACCCGCTCCAGGAAAACCGCCTTGATCGCGGTTTGCCAAGGCCACAGGCTAAGCGGGTAATAGGAAAGTGGAGTGTAATCGGCATTCAGCACAAGCGCGGGACAATCCGAAAGATTTCGGGTGGGGTCGTCCCCCGCGCTGCGGAACCGGGCCGCGCGCTCAATCAGCTCCGACTTGAGCATTGCCTCCCGTCGCAGGCCCTGATGAAAGTTTCGAGACAACTCATAAAAACGAAATCAATACGTATGAAGACTCGCCGTCAAGCCTTGCCGTGCATCGTAAACCAAAAGAAAAGCACGCTGTGATCACTCGAACACGCTTTGCGCCCAGTCCCAACGGCTCCCTGCACCTTGGCCATGCCTATGCCGCCGTGGTCGCGCATGACCTTGCACGGGCGCGAAACGGCGCTTTTATGTTGCGAATCGACGATATTGACGGCGCGCGCAACCGGCCCGAACTGTCCGCGGAATTCCGTGATGACCTTCTCTGGCTGGGCCTTCGCTGGGACGGAGAAATAGTTCACCAGTCACAGCGCATGGAAAGCTACCGGCAGGCTGGCGAACAGCTCAAGGCGATGGGGCTGCTGTATCCTTGCCGTTGCACGCGGGCCGAAATAGCCGCCGCAGCCCACGCATCAGGCCCCGATGGACCGCTCTATCCGGGCACCTGCCGCGGCAAGCAAGTCGATCCCGCAGGTTCGCAGTGGCGACTCGACGTGGCCAAGGCGGCGGCGATGGTGGGGCCGCTCTACTGGGAAGACGAATTGGCCGGCATGCAACTGGCTAGGCCCGAGATCTTTGGTGACGTCGTTCTGCTCCGCAAGGAATCTGCCATCAGCTATCACCTTGCCGGCACGATGGATGACGCGGCCGACGGCATTACGTTAGTCACGCGTGGAGCGGACCTGTTCGCCGCCAGCCATGTGCACAGGCTTCTGCAGGCGCTTCTCGATTTGCCGGTTCCCACCTGGCACCATCACGGATTGTTGGTGGAACCCGATGGCAAAAAACTCGCCAAGCGACGCAGGTCACCGTCACTGGCCGACCGCCGCCACTTGGGAGAGGATGGCAACGCCTTGGCAAACGCTCTACGCAACAAGCGCTTCCCCGCTGGTGTTTCTCTCACGCAGGACTTAGATAAAACCGTATGGAATATATCCTTATCCCGGTGATCATCGTATTGGCGATCATGGTCGTGGTCAGTCTGATCCGCGGCGTCATCGCTTTCCTCAACAGCACCAAATCGGATCTCGACCGCGACCCCAATGCCGGGCCCACCGAAATGCAGCTGCGACAGAACAAGATGATGTTCGCCCGCATCAAATATCAGGCGCTGGCGATTGTCGTCGCTGCGATCCTGCTTGCAATTAGCCGCTAAAATCATGGTCAAGCTGAACAAGATTTACACGCGCACCGGAGATAACGGCACGACGGGGCTGGTGGATGGCTCGCGAATCGCCAAACATGCGGCGCGCATGGAAGCTGTAGGCGCTGTGGATGAAGCCAACAGCGCCATTGGGCTTGCCGTGGTGTCACTTGCCGGCAGTGCGTACCAAGCGATCCTGACACGCATTCAAAATGACATGTTCGACCTTGGCGCCGACATCGCGACCCCGGGCGACGATTTTGCCCCCTCGCAAATGACGCTGCGCATCGTTGCAACCCAAGCAACATGGCTGGAAGAGCAGATCGATCGCCTGAACGAGAACCTGCCCCCGCTTACCAGCTTTATCCTGCCCGGCGGCAGCGAAGGGGCAGCGCGCGTGCATGTGGCCCGTGCTTCAGTCCGCCGTGCCGAGCGGGCGCTGACCGCGCTGGCTGCCGATGACCCAGTCAATCCGGCCGCACTGGCCTATGTAAACCGCCTGTCAGACTATCTCTTTGTATTGGCCCGCGCGGTAAATGCAGCGGGTGAAGGCGACGTACTCTGGGTGCCTGGGCAAAATCGCTGACACCACGTCGCTAAGCCTATCTCGGGAACCAGCACCACATTCCAGGCGTCTTACCATGGCGTGCCAGATCGCGCGCGAAATGGAGTGTGCGATGACTCAACCACGCGAACCCACGCTGGCCCCCGAAACGGACAACAGCGAACAGGAAGACGAAGAAGCGCAGGCACAGACCGTCGCCGAGGAGGCTCTTGGCCGTACACCGTCATCCGCAGGTCTTACGGACAGCGAGAAGGTGAAGACTGGCGATGAAACCGACGACGCACAGGATCTTGTAGATCACATGGTGCAAATGGACCGAAGCGGCCAGATCGACATGAGCGCCTTTCGCGGCGAGCGGAATGACGACGATGAGGACGGAATGCTGGGCCCGGACGCCGACGAGTAATTGTCGCCGCCCAGCCGTGCCTGCTGCAGTGACCCTGCTGACTTAAGCCCGGTCTTTCGCCCACGGATTGGTGGAATGCACCGCTGTTGGTGCGGGATCGGGCTTTGCGGAATCTGCCTGTTCGTCAGCCGACGGAACGGAGCAATAGGCCGTAGCCAGTACCATGGCTGCCCACCACACCGCTTTCCAGCGACTGGCAAAAACCGTTGTCAGCCTTAGTCCAAACATAACATCAGGGTGTACACCTGCTGCGTTAAAGTTCCGTTCCTGCTTCCCGCTTCAGCTCATACAGAAGGTCCAAGGCTTCGCGCGGGGATAGGGCATCGACATCGATCCCACGCAGACGTTCACGGAGGCTATCCGGCAGGTTTTCGGTGCGCATTTCCAGAGCCGCCGCGAATAGGGGTAGGTCGCCCAGCCCGGCAGCCAGCCCGCCCGTTTCCGCTCGGGTCTTTTCCAGCCGATCAAGCACAGTGCGCGCGCGGGCAACGACCGGCTCGGGCACGCCTGCAAGCCGCGCGACAGCAAGGCCGTAACTCCGATCGGCCGGTCCGGCGGTGACTTCGTGCAGCAACACCAGATCGCCCTTCCACTCACGCGCGCGAACGTGATGGAGCGACAGGGCTTCGCAGCTTTCGCCAAGCCGGGAAAGCTCATGGTAATGAGTCGCGAACAAACAACGGCTGCGATTTGTACCGTGGACCGCTTCGGCAACGGCCCAGGCCAGCGCCAGCCCGTCATAGGTCGATGTGCCGCGCCCCACCTCATCAAGGATAACAAAACTGCGCGGTGTCGCCTGCGCGAGAATCGCTGCGGTTTCGACCATTTCGACCATGAACGTCGAGCGCCCCCGCGCCAGATTGTCAGACGCCCCAACCCGGCTGAACAACCGGTCGACCAGACCGACAGTGGCCTTGGAGGCCGGCACGAAACCACCCGCTTGCGCCAGCAGCACGATTAGCGCGTTCTGGCGCAGGAAAGTCGATTTACCGCCCATGTTCGGACCACCCACCAGCCACAGGCGATCATCTTCCGAAAGGCTGCAATCGTTGGCGACAAAACGATCGCCGGACGACGCCAAGGCCGATTCCACCACCGGATGCCGCCCGCCTTCGATTTTCAGCAGCGGCTCGGCGACGATGCTGGGCAGGCTCCAGCGACCCTCGGCAGCGCGTTCCGCCTGACCGGCGGACACGTCGATACGCGCCAGCGCCGCCGCCGTAGCGGCAATTTCATGGCTGGCAGAAACAGCTGCTTCAACCAGCCCTTCGAAATGGGATTCTTCGGCAGCAAGGGCGTGGCCGCCCGCCTCGGCGATCCGCGATGCTTCCGCGTGCAGGGCCAGCGCGTTGAACCTCACTGCACCGGCCATCGTCTGGCGATGGGTAAAGCCGCTGTCAGGGGCCATGAGCCGGTCGCCGTGTTTGGCAGGAACTTCGATGAAATAGCCAAGCACGCCGTTGTGCCGGATTTTCAGCGCGGCAACACCCGTTTCATCGCGATAGCGCGCTTCCAGCGCGGCGATGGCGCGGCGTGCATTACCCGAGATAACACGCAGTTCATCCAGCGCCGCGTCATAACCCTCGGCAATGAAGCCGCCCTGCGAACGTTCGGTCGGGGGGGTAGGCACCAGCGCCCGCGAATAAAGATCCACCAGCGCGCCATGCCCGGCCAGCGATGGTAGCAACGAGCCCAGCAGCGCAGGCACATCGTGTCGCCGTTCAAGATAATCGTGGATGCGCCGCGCTTCGCCTAACCCATCGCGCAGCTGGCCAAGATCGCGCGGGCTTCCCCTGCCCGCAACAATCCGACCCAACGCCCGCCCGACATCGGGCAGTGCCCGCAGAACCGCCCGCAGATCCTCGCGCAGCAGCGGGTCGTCATGCAGCCAACTGACCAATTCCAGTCGCTGATTAATGGCCGTAATGTCGGCAAGCGGCGCGGAAAGATCCTCGGCCAACTGGCGCGCACCCGCCCCGGTAACACAGCGATCCACAGCATCCACAAGGCTTCCGCGCCTGCCGCCCTGACTCGATTGCAGTATCTCAAGGCTCGTCCGCGTAGCTTCGTCCATGGCGAGATGCGCATCCCCGGCGCGCGCCACAGGCGGCAGCAACAGGGGAAGACTACCCCGCCCAACGTGCTCCAGATACGCCAGCAGCCCCCCCGCGGCCGCCAGCATCGCGCGCGTGAATGTGCCAAATCCGTCCAGCGTTGCCACGCCATGCGCGGCCTTAAGTCTGGTCTCACCGCCATCGCTGGAAAAATCACGCGTCGGCCGCAGGATTGTTTCATCGGAGGCCCCCGTCCAGCCGTCTGGCCCGACAAGCTCGCTTGCGCCCAACCTTGCCAGCGCCGCCCCTGCCCGGTCCGCGGCGCATTCTTCCAACTCCATCCGGCCGGTCGATATATCGCACGAGGCAATACCGACAGTCCCGCGCACTTCGCAGATCGCCGCCAGCACATTAGCCCGGCGCGGTTCGAGCAGCGATTCTTCGGTAAGGGTGCCCGCTGTGACGAAGCGCACGATATCACGCGCCACCAGCGCCTTCGATCCACCACGCTTCTTGGCTTCCTCTGGCGTTTCCACCTGTTCTGCGATGGCAACCCGGCAACCAGCCTTGATAAGCCGTGCAAGATACCCTTCCGCCGCATGAACCGGCACGCCGCACATCGGGATGGGTATGCCGTTATGCTCGCCCCGGCTGGTCAACGCGATATCAAGCATCTGCGCCGCCGTTTTCGCATCGTCGAAGAACAGTTCGAAGAAGTCCCCCATCCGGTAAAACAGCAGGCAATCCTCTGCCTCCGCCTTAAGCGTGAGGTACTGGGCCATCATTGGAGTAGGGGAACCGTGCATCGCGATGACGGTTAGCGGCCATGGGAACGATTCGGAAAGCGCTGAGGCAAAGCTTTCCCCTATCGCGTGGCCGCGTCTTTGGTTAGGGCACCCGCTAAAGCAGGGAGATCTGACTTGTCTGACGAAAGTGATGTCCGGTTCACCGAGCGTGAAGCGCTGTTCTATCACAACACCATCCGGCCCGGTAAGCTGGAGATCATCGCATCAAAGCCGATGGCGACCCAGCGCGACCTGTCGCTGGCCTATTCGCCTGGCGTCGCGGTGCCTGTGCAGGCTATCGCCGATGATCCGGCGACCGCCTATGACTATACCGCGAAGGGTAATCTCGTTGCCGTCATAACCAACGGCACAGCCATCCTTGGCATGGGCAATCTTGGCGCACTGGCGTCAAAGCCGGTGATGGAAGGCAAGGCAGTGCTGTTCAAGCGCTTTGCCGATGTCGATTCCATCGACATCGAACTCGCCAGCGAAGATACCGACGCAATTATCGAAGCCGTTGCCATGATGGAGCCTACATTTGGCGGCATCAACCTTGAAGATATCAAGGCGCCCGAATGCTTTATCATCGAGCAGGCCCTGCGCGAGCGGATGAAGATCCCGGTCATGCATGATGACCAGCACGGCACGGCGATCATCGCTGCGGCCGGTCTCGTCAACGCATGCTACATCACCGGCCGTGATTTCGATCAGGTGAAGGTTGTGGTGAACGGCGCTGGCGCCTCGGCACTGGCCTGCACTGCGCTTATCAAATCGATGGGTGTGCGCCACGAAAACGTCACCGTCTGCGATACCAAGGGCGTAATCTACAAGGGCCGGGCTGGCATTGACCAGTTCAAGTCTGCCCATGCGATCGAAACTGACAAGCGCACGCTCGCCGAAGCCGTCGTTGGCGCGGACATCTTCCTTGGCCTGTCGGCCAAGGGCGCTCTCTCGCCCGAGATGGTGAAGTCGATGGCCAATGAACCCATTATCTTTGCCATGGCAAACCCCGATCCCGAGATTACCCCGCCCGAGGCGCTGGCCGTTCGGCCCGACGCCATCGTCGCAACCGGGCGTTCGGACTATCCCAATCAGGTCAACAACGTGCTGGGCTTCCCCTTCATCTTCCGCGGCGCGCTGGATGTGCGGGCAACGCAGATCAACGAGGAGATGAAGATCGCTGCCGCCCGCGCCATCGCGGAACTGGCGCGCGAGCAAGTGCCCGAGGAAGTCGCCGCCGCCTATGGCAAGCTGTATCAGTTCGGGCGCGACTACATCATTCCGGCACCATTTGACCCACGCCTCATGGAAGTCGTCTCCTCCGCTGTCGCCAAGGCGGCAATGGATTCGGGCGTAGCGCAGCGTCCGATTGAGGATTTCGAGAAGTACCGGCTTGCCCTGAAGAGCCGGCTTAACCCGACAACCTCAGTGCTGACCCAGGTCTATGAGCAGGTAAAGGCCAACCCCAAGCGGGTGATCTTCGCCGAGGCCGAGGAAGAGATCGTGCTGCGCGCGGCAATTCAGTATCGCAAGTTCGGCTATGGCGAACCGGTGCTGGTTGGTCGCACGCAAAAAGTGCACGACAAGCTGGCCGAACTTGGCGTCGATGACCCCGACAGCTTCGAGATCCACAATTCCGCCAACTCCCCGCATGTGGGCGCGATGGTAGAGATGCTCTATGATCGCCTGCAGCGTAAGGGATACCTGATGCGCGATGTGCAGCGCATGGTGAACCAGGACCGTAACGTCTTCGCCTCTGCCCTGCTCAAGCTGGGCGTCGGCGATGCGATGATCACCGGCCTGACCCGCACCTTTGCACAGTCGATCAAGGAAGTGCGGCAGGTACTCGACCCGGCGGCAAACCACCTGCCCTTCGGCATCCACCTGATGGTCGGCAAAAACTACACCGTGTTCATGACCGATACGACCGTGAACGAACGGCCCAAAGCCGAGGATCTGGCGACCATCGCCACCGAGACTGCCGCCGTCGCGCGCCGCCTCGGTCACGAACCCCGCGTTGCTTTCCTGTCCTATTCGACCTTCGGCAATCCCGCGGGCAAGTGGCTGGAGAACATCCGCGAGGCAGTTTCGATCCTCGATGAGCGGGGGGCGAACTTTGAGTATGAGGGCGAAATGGCGCCCGACGCCGCGCTTAACCCCACGGTGATGAAGAACTACCCCTTCAGCCGCCTGTCGGCTCCGGCAAACGTGCTGGTCATGCCCGGGCTGCAGTCGGCCAACCTGTCGGCCAAGCTGCTGCGCGAACTGGGCGGCAACGCCACCATTGGCCCAATGCTGATCGGCATGGAAAAGCCAGTGCAAATCGCCCCCATGACAGCGATCGCACCCGATGTGCTGACGCTGGCAGTTCTCGCGGCGGCGGGCATCTGCGGGTAACGAAAAACCTCCCCGCCAGCGTCAGACGCGCGGCGGGGAGGAATTTCCGCAAGATCCGGTCAGCCGACGGATAAGCGGGAACCGCTCTCCACCAAAAACTACCCCAGAATAATCCGATTGTTGGGCAGCCATGTGCCCCACCTGTCTCAGCCTATGCCAGCAGGTTTTAGCCCCAGGCCACCCACACACCATAGAAGCTGGTTATTGTCAGCACCACGCCCACAAGGATCAGCATCAGCTTGGGCGAGAAGTGCTTGGCAGCAAAGGCCCCCAGAGGCGCGCCCAGCACACCGCCGATCAGAAGACCCAGCGTCGCACCGGCCAGATCGGCTACCCCCAGATGGTAGATGAACGTCGCTGAAATGGTGATGGTCAGGAAGAATTCGGCGCTATTCACCGTCCCGACAACCTTGCGGGGGTCTGCCCCCTGAATCAGCAGGTTCGATGTCACAACCGGCCCCCAGCCGCCCCCACCCGCCGCGTCCAGAAATCCACCCACCAAGCCGAGGGGCGCGATGTACTTCGCCTCCTTGATCTTGGGCGGATAAAGCAGGCCGCGCGCCAGAATATAGATGCCAATCCCGGACAGATAAATCAGCACGAAGGGCTTCACCACCGCAGCGTCCACCGTTGAAAGCACATAGGCGCCCAGCACACCGCCGATAACGCCCGGCACGACCAGTCGGGCGAAAAGCTTTCCGTCGATATTGCCGTGCAACAGGTGGCTTATGCCGGACGTTGCCGTCGTGAAGCATTCAACCACATGAACCCGCTGCGACGCCAGCGCCGGTGGGACGCCCATCACACCGACCAGCAGGGTGTTGGAAATAACTCCAAAAGCCATGCCCAGCGCGCCATCGACAAGCTGCGCGGCAAACCCCACGGCTATGAAGGGAAGCAGCGCGGCCAGATCGACCCCTGCAAAATCCATGGTATCCCCCTCCGTTAAATCTCGACTGGATCGCTAGAGTTTGCTTCTATGGTTTACGACAGGCTTTTACTGCAGGCCGGGAAAGCGCAACTATCGAAACTTAAACGCGCCGATAACGAAAATACCAGACTTCATGCCCCAGTGTGCGCGCCTTGGCTTCATAACGCGTCTCGGGCCAGCCGCCAGGGCGTGTCAGGAAATCCTTTGGCGCTTCGGCCAGCCAGCGAAAGTTGGCTCGGTGGCGCTGCATCACCATTAATGCATGCCGCACGTAGACGGGGTGATCCGTGCCAAAGCGGAATTCACCGCCGGGCTTCAGCTTCGCCGCAATCATCTCCAGCGGGCCATCGTTCATCATGCGCCGCTTGGCATGGCGCGCCTTTGGCCACGGATCGGGATGGAGAAGGTACAGGAACGACAGAGAGCCGTCCGGCACCCTTTCCAGCACTTCCAACGCATCGCCATGGTGAATTCGTACATTGCCCAGCGGGGCACGGTGCCCGCCATCGCCGTCCACATGGGTCAGTGCCTGAGCAACGCCGTTGAGAAACGGTTCCGCGCCAATGAACCCGTGGTCGGGAAGCATATCCGCACGATTGGCCATATGCTCCCCGCCGCCGAAGCCGATTTCAAAGTGAAGCGGGCGAGGCTGGCCAAACAGGCGTTCGGCCGTCACCGGCCCCTCAAGCGGAACCGCGATGCGCGGCAGCAGAGTATCCACCAGCCCCTGCTGGCCGGTACGAAGCTTCTTGCCCTTGGAACGGCCATAAAGGCGGTGGAGCGTCGTGGGGTCGCCGGGTTTGTTGGCAGTCATGCCCGGCGCGCTAGGCGCGGGACATACGGTTTGTCCAGACCTGTCGCGCTATCATCTGATCCCGAGAAGCCATATTCAGCCCTGCACATATGCAAACGGCCTGCCTGTTCAGGGCAAGCCGTCTTCGGAAACACCGTAACCGAGCGCCTCGTGTCAGGCAGCTTCGGCGCATTCGTCCGGATCGCGCAGCACATAGCCGCGGCCCCAGACCGTTTCGATATAGTTGGCCCCGCCGCAGGCGTGCGCCAGCTTCTTGCGCAGCTTGCAGATAAATACGTCAATTATCTTCAGCTCAGGCTCGTCCATGCCGCCATAAAGGTGGTTCAGGAACATTTCCTTGGTCAGCGTCGTGCCCTTGCGGAGCGAAAGCAGCTCCAGCATCGCGTATTCCTTACCAGTCAGATGCACACGCGCACTATCAACCTCGACCGTTTTGGCGTCCAGATTCACCGTCAGCTTGCCCGTGCGGATGACCGATTGCGAATGCCCCTTAGACCGGCGCACCACGGCATGGATGCGTGCAATCAACTCTTCGCGGTGGAACGGCTTGGTCACATAATCGTCGGCACCAAACCCGAAACTGCGCACCTTTGAATCCATTTCAGAAATGCCAGACAGTATCAGAACCGGCGTCTGCACCTTTGCGACGCGCAGCTTCTTAAGCACGTCGTAGCCGTGCATATCCGGAAGATTAAGGTCGAGAAGAATGATGTCGTAATCATACAGCTTACCCAAATCCAGGCCCTCTTCGCCCAGATCCGTGGAGTAAATATTAAATCCCTCGGCAGTCAGCATCAACTCAATTGCACGAGCCGTCGTTGGCTCGTCCTCGATCAACAATACGCGCATCTATAGCCCCCCGCTAGTTTGCCCCGAATCCGTGAAATAACCCCTTGGAAAGGTATATTGCCGCGAATTAACCATACGACCAATGAAGTTTAAAGGTTAATTTCCGGTAAACCATCATTCAGACCAAACCCATGTGTCGAAAGGGGAATATGCCAATTCAGCCCTCGATAATCTGCGTTCCCGGGTGATGGGCATCCAGATGGCGCTGGATGATCCGCAGATTTCTGGTGTTTGAGCGGAACACGATGTCCAGCACGTTACCGGCAAAGGGTATCATGCCCAGCAGCGTATCAAAGCCGACATTGGCTGACATGCGGAACACCTGCCACTTCGACATGCCCAGATTCCTGGCCTCCCAGATGAGGTACAGGCCCATCAAGCCCGTCACGATGTCACCCGCCACTGGAATAAGGCCGCCGATGGCATCAAGGCCGATCGGACGGTTAATCAGGGGAATACGAAAGGTATTCTCCAGTAATTTCTCCATCGCTTCCACGCGGCGGCGAACGGAATACGCGTCGGTTCCAAAAGGCAGGTCAGCCTTCATCCGGTAAGCGGCGCCTGAAGCATTCATTACGTCGTGTCTCCAACCGGCAACGCCCGGCACCTGTTATTTGGGCAGCATTGCCAGCGGCAACAAGGGGTGGATCGCCCAGCGGTTTGCGGCGAACCCCGTAACGTCGCGCCGAACAGCTGCCCAGCGTATCGGCGAACCCAGCGGAATATAGACGTTTGCAGCCGTCAACTCTGCTTCTGCTTCAGCCAGAAGTGCAGACCGCGTAGCCCCGTCAGGTGCCCGGCGCGCCTCTGCTGCGAGCCGGTCTGCGTCGGCACTGCACATCCCCCGGCCAAGCGAACATGCGAACTGGCCCAGGAACCAGCTGGCGCGCGGATAACGGGCAACCGCATCGACCAGACGCAGTTCGGCATCGTCCGATTCAGGCACCCTGCGGACCTGAATGCCTACGGCGGCCAGGTCATCCCGCAACTGGTCAAAAAGCCGGTCCGCTCCCGGTCCTTGTGGTAGGGCCAGGCGCAATGAAGGCGCCGGGTTTCCAGCATTCTGCCAGCGAATTACCCGCGCCAGCGCAGTGGCCCGGCGCTCGCCAAGATCCAACTGTGTCCACCGCTCACCTAAAGTGCCGAGATCACCTTCCATACCGGGCGAAACGATTCGGGTAGAAGGCGTCCAGCCGCGAACGTCCAGTGCCTTGGCCAGCGCATCACGGTTGATTGCCATGGCTATGGCCTCGCGATTAGCCGAATCGGTCAGGAAGCCTCCGGAATGCAAAAAGGACAGCCCAAACAGTCCCGGTGTCGGGTCTACGTGCACTACGCCCCGCGCGATCCCAATCTCACCTGCAAGCGGCCAGTCCCCCACAGTTCCGCCCAGCACAAGGCTGGCCTTGCCACCAAGAAACGCTGCCACGGCCTTGTTCGCAGGTGATGCTGTAAGCCGCAGCGAACGCGCACGCTCGTTCCAGCCCTTCACGTTGGGAAGCCCGCGCATGCTGGGTGAGGCTGGCGTCAGTACGGCCACATCGCCTTCCCGCATCAGCTTCATCGGCCCGGCGCCCTCGCCCTCATGCACAAGACCCATCTCAGGTTGGGCAAGCAGCTGAAGCAGATCAGGGTGGCGATAGGCCAGGCGCAATTCGATCACCCGACCGGCCATCGCCCGTATTTCGGAAATGACGGAAAGGTCTTCGCCCAGTGGAGTACCCTTGAGCCCTGACTGCGCCCGCCGAAGCGCGGCACGGATTGACACTGCCGTCAGCGGCGATCCGTCCAGCCACGTGGCATCGCGCAGCCGGAAGACGTAGCCGAGACCATCGTCCGTGATGATCCAGCGATCGGCAAGCGCGGGAACAACCCGGCCCTCCTCGTCAAAGCCCACCAGCCCTTCGGCGGTAGCGCCCCGAACAGGCTTCGCAGGGGGCGGAAGCCGCCCGCCAGTTTCGAACAGCGATTCGGGCTGCCCGATGACGGCTATGGGAACAGTGTGTTCGTCACCGCTGGAACAGCCCGCCGCGAAAAGGGCGGGGAGCGCCAGTAAAAGTGTGAAAGCGGAACGCAGGGAGAAACACATCCTGCGCTATCTCTAATGCATGTGCCGGAGAAACGGAAACCCGCTTCGTCAGCAGGAACAATTTACCCGGCCGCACTTCGATCACGTGCCCCGAAGGCCGAGGCGTTCGGTGAACTAGATATCATCGCCTGTCGCGGAATCTCGTACTACCAAGGGATCAATTTCGTCTGCAAAAGCAACGCCGAAACGGTTATCCTGCACCCATGCGATTGTTCCGGGGACCCAGCCAACATTGCGCAGATTAACGCGGACACTGGAGCCCCGGGCAGCGCCAACGCTGCCTTCGCCCATCATCCCGCCGGGCGAGATGTTGCGCACCTTGATGCGGTATTCGCCCGCCCCGACGACCGCGAGGTCTGCCATGACGAACAAGCTTTCGCGTGCAATTTGCCGGTTTTCGCGCGGTTCCATAAGCGTGCTCAATCGAAATCCTGCCAAGTGTGCAATATGCAAGAACGACTCCCGCAAGCTAATTCGCCCACGGACCCTTATTACTAAAACAAATTGGCAAATATTTCGTTAACCGTCACGCGCCCACGCGAAAAAGCTCGCATTGAGGCCGATCGGATCACGATGCACCTATCCGCTGGCTGATATTCAGCGATTTACGGAAGAAAATTCCGAACATCAGCAAACCGGAAAAATGTGCAGCGCCAGCGTCTGAAGCGCCAGGCCAGAATAATCAGGCCCGCACGCGCTCAGTCGTCACGCGATATCTTTTCACGCCGCTCGTGCGCTTCCTGTGCTTCGACCGCCATCGTCGCGATAGGCCGCGCGATCAGCCGCCCAAGGCCGATCGGTTCGCCCGTCACTTCACAATAGCCGTATTCGCCCTCTTCGATGCGGCGCAAAGCCGAATCGATCTTGGCAATCAACTTGCGTTGGCGGTCCCGTGTTCGCAATTCGATGCCCCAGTCAGTTTCACTGGAAGCACGATCATTGAGGTCAGGTTCCCGGATGGGACCATCCTGCAACTGCTGAAGCGTTCCCGCCGAAGCGTCGAGGATCGACTTTTTCCATTCGAGCAAAAGGCGCCGGAAATAGTCCTGCTGCGCCTCGACCATATAGGGTTCATCATCGCTAGGGACATAATCCCCGCCAATCGCCCGTTTCGCTTTCGCAAGTACATCAATCTCGTCAGCAAGCGCCGTCGCCATCAGAATCTCCGCACACCTTCACCCCTGATCGCCTGTATCCCACGGCCCCGGTTTTTTCGGTGACCTACTCGCGAAACAAGGTTTCGCCGCGCCTATACGAGCGGCAGACAAGACGCACAAGCAGCAAAGCTCGCGAATCCCCGGGAATTCGCAGGATAGCAGCCCGTTTGAGCAATTTCGCGGCCATATTAACTATTTGTTGACCATGGCCGGGCGAATTTACCCCTGTCGGCAGGGCATGGGGATGCCTTTCCGCCACGGGGGGTACAATACCATGAACAATATCTGGAATGGGCAAAGCGCCCTGACTGTCGCACGCATGCCGACCGACACGGCCACCGCGGACATACTCGCAGCAAGCCGCCTTGCAGCCGCTGCCGCTGGTGACAGCGGCGCATACTTTGACCTTGGCGTCGCCTTTTCAACGGGCAGCCTGGGCCTGCAATGCGACCTCGTCGAAGCGCACAAATGGTTCAACCTTGCGGCAGTTGGTGGGCGCGATGACGCCGCAGCTTGCCGCGCGGATGTTGCTGAAGATATGACCGCCCGCGAGATTGCCGAAGCGCAGCGCCGTGCTCGCCAGTGGCTTTCCACCACAAGCCGTAAGGCAGCGTAAGCCTGGAGGGCATTCAGTCGCCCTTCCGAAAGGGCGTATGCCGACCAAGGTAAAGCTGGTCGGCCGACACGCCCTGCCGCTCACGCTCCAGAAAGTCAGCCACTGCGCGGCGAAGGCCCTCGTGGACGATGTAATGGGCTGAGTAGGTTTGCACCGGCTCATATCCGCGAGCCAGCTTATGAGAGCCTTGGGCCCCCGCTTCTACGCGCTTGAGACCCAAGGCGATTGCAGCGTCGATGGCCTGATAATAGCACAGTTCGAAATGCAGGAAGGGCATGTCAATCGCGGCGCCCCAATAGCGGCCGTACAGCGCGTCCCTGCCGATGAAGTTGAGCGCACCAGCCACGGGCACGTCATCGAGTAAGGCCAGGACGAGCAGAATCTGTTCGCCCATCCGCTCATGCAGCAGCGAGAATGCATCGCGCTTCAGATAGGGCGTGCCCCACTTCCGCGCGCCGGTATCCTGATAGAAATGCCAGAACGCATCCCAATGCACTGCCTCTATCTCGTCACCGCGCAGTGCCCGGATTTCCACGCCAGCCTGCGCTGCCGCACGTTCCTTGCGGATGTCTTTTCGGCGACGAGAGGACAACCCGGCAAGGAAGGCATCGAAACTGTCATAACCGCGATTCTCCCAGTGGAACTGGATATCGCTGCGTATCAACCAGCCGGCATCCTCAAAGAGAGGCAGCTGATGGGGTTCGATGAATGTTGCGTGGGCAGATGACAGCCCGTTCACCGCGCAAAACTGTTCCGCCGCCTTCAGAAGCGGCAAGGCAAGCGCCGGATCCCGCGTCAGAACCCGGGGGCCAGTGGCCGGTGTGAACGGCGCGGAAATCTGCAGCTTTGGATAATACCGACCGCCGGCACGATGCCACGCGTCTGCCCAAGCGTGATCGAAGACGTATTCGCCCTGACTGTGCCCTTTGAGATAGGCGGGCAATGCGGCCGCCAGCCTGCCATTTGCCTCCCGCACGATCAGAGGCGAAGGCTGCCAACCGCTGCCCTCCCCGACGCTGCCGGAATCCTCAAGGGAGGACAGAAAGGCGTGGCTGACGAAAGGATTGGCGCTACCCGTCAAGGCATCCCATTCGGCGGCCGGCAGCATCGCTACGCCGGGCGCAATACTTACGATTGGATCGGGATCGGAATCAGCCATGGGTCAAGCCTAACACGCCCCGGAATTCATACGATGCCGTCCGCTTCGGCAATTGGGGCATCCGCATAAACCGCTGCACGCCGGCGCTGTTCCGCGCTGCGCACGGTCCATGTCGCGACCGGCAGACCGCGTCGACGCTGAGCAGCGACGAAGCCGCTTGGCAGATCACCAATATTGTAAGCGAGGAAATCGGGCCGGGCGTGCCACAACGCAAGGTGTCGGCGCAACTGCCCAAATATGCCCTTCTGGCCCTCTTCGGTGACGACAAGGCCCCGCACAGTCTGGGGTGATTCCACCGCAAACCAGCGGGAAACACGAGGATCGAAGCTCATCACGGCATGCGGGCCGCGATACCCCTCCAGAGTCCGGCGCACAGCGCCGCAGATCGCGCCAACCTTCATGTCCCGCTTGGATTTTACCTCAATCAGCAATGGGACCCGGCCAGCTACCTGATCAAGAAGCTGGCGCAATGTCGGGATGCTGCCCCCGCCCCGTGCCAACTGGATCGTGCCCAGCTGCGACGCATTGCGCCCCGCGACAGGACCGGCTTCCCCCGTCAGGCGATCAAGTTCCCAGTCGTGGAACACCATCGCCATGTTGTCCGCCGTTCTTTGCACATCGCATTCGATGCCAAATCCCTGTGCGATGGCAGCAGCGAATGCACGGGACGAGTTTTCTGCCGCATCGGGGCCATGCAGGCCACGATGCGCAAAGGTGGCGCCAGCCAGCCAGGCAACTTTCTCTTTCGCCGGAGGTGGCGCCAGCCAGCCGTCAATCGGCGCGAATAGCGACAATCGCATCGACCTCGACCGCCGCGCCCAGCGGCAGAACCGGAACGCCAACAGCGCTGCGGGCATGGCGACCAGCTTCACCAAATACTGCCGCCATGAGTTCAGATGCACCATTCGCAACCTTGGGCTGATCCGTGAAGTCACCAGCCGAATTGACGAACGCCCCCAATTTCACAACCCGCTCAACCCGGTCCAGCGAGCCAAGTGCTGCACGCAATTGCGCCAGGATCATCAGTCCGCAGGCACGCGCCGCCTCATAGCCCTCGCCCGTGGAAACGTCTTCGCCCAGCCGGCCCGTCACCAGCACCCCATCAATGAAAGGCAACTGGCCCGAAACATGGGCAAGGCCGCCCGAGACCACGACCGGCACATAGGCGGCGACAGGCGCTGCGGGTTCAGGCAGTTCAAGGCCCATGTCGGCAAGCCTGGCATCGATTTCTGCGTCAGTCATTTGTGTCCTCGATCGTCGTTATCAGCGTGAATACGGTCGAGCAGCCAAGGCAACGCCCCCGCCCAATCGTCAATGCGTGCGTGAGCATGGCCCGCCTGATGGGCGCAGGCAATATACGGGGCCAGCAACGGTTCGCCGCAAAGATGGAGTCGCAAGACATCAGGCACAATTTCAGCCGCCGAGCCATGGTGCTGGGCAAGATCGTCGATGAAGAACGCCTGCGACGGGGCATATTCTTCAACTATGGTCTTCAGCGCGGGTCCTTTGGGCCCCTGATTGGTAAATACGCGCAGGTTCAGCCCCAGCTCCGCCAGCTGACGGGTGCGATGTTCCCGGCGGTGATCGCCCAGATTAGTCAGCACAACGACATCCGCGTGTTCGGCAAGTGACGCCATCGCCGCAAGCGACCCGGCAATCGGTACCTGACGGTGCATTTCCGTATCGAAGAACATGTTGAGCAGCTGCCAGATTTCGTCGGGCTTCAACGCCGTGCCGCATGCAATACGCGTGATACTGCCCACGAAATCCCCGCCACTCATGTCAAAGCCGACGCCGTGGCTTTCACCGAGCCAGTCCCGGAACGGCGCAACCATGTGCAGCAGCACTTCGTCACAGTCCGAAATAATCAGCGGACGGCTCATGCAGCCAGGCTTTCACGCGCTGCGACAAGGCTTTGCGGCGTGACACCCAGCGCATCTGCCGCAGCCATCAAGTCTGCCTCATGAGCGGCAAGGAAATCCAGGACTGCCCCCAGCAGACCGGGATCGCCCAATCCCGCGCGCAGTTCGTCGGGCGTCAGCCCGGTCAGCGCCAACAATCGGCTGGCGCGGGATTCGTCGCCCAGCACCCAGCCGAGCGCGGCCAGCGCAAGGGATTGGGGATCAGCCAAAGTGGACTTCGCAGGGGATGGCGTGTCGCGCAGAATTGTCAGCCTCGCTTTCAACGCATAGAGCGTGCGCACCCAGATGGTGTGCGGATAGGCGAATGGCAAAGCGAATCCTCGTTGTCGAGGACAACGATCTTAATCGTAAGCTGTTCTGCGATGTGCTGACCAGCCAGGGCTTCGCGGTGGAGCCGGTCGCTGATGGGCGCGAGGCGCTGGACCGTGCCCGCAGCTTTGTGCCGAACCTCATCATCATGGACATACAGCTACCCAATGTTTCGGGGCTGGACCTGATTGAGGCGGCCAAGGCCGACCCTACGCTGCGAATAATCCCCGTGCTTGCCGTCACTGCCTATGCCGGCAAGGGCGACGAAGAGCGCATTCGTGACGCCGGCGCTGATTCCTATCTTGCCAAACCGGTATCAATCGGCCCCTTCATGGCCGCCGTGAAGGCTCTTCTCTGAACGCTTGACCTGTTCGTCGGGCGCGATAGCTTACCTTCGTGCCAAGGGCCGTTCCCGGCCCGGGACAGGATGCTGGAACGCGATGCCACAGGCCTTGCCGCGAATTAGCTCTGCAGTTGTCAGGCACTGAACAGGCGCCAGCGCCTTGACATAACGGGCCCACGCCGCTTTTGCGCCCCAATCGTCGGCCATGTGGTCGCCAGCCTATTCGGGAGCCTCAACTGATGGACCGCGCCGCTATCGCGTCAAGGATCGCCACCCTTATCGAGCCCTTCAACAAGAAGGGTGCCGAAATTAGCGACAACACGACGTTCGCCGGTGATCTGGAATTCGACAGCCTGACGGTCATGGATTTCGTCGCCGCCATCGAAGACGAATTCGATATCATCATCAGCATGAACCAGCAGGCCGAAATCGAGAACTACGGCCAACTCGTCGATGCCGTGGTCACGCTCCAAAGCTAAGCCGATTCCGCCAGCGCGGAATGACAGGGTAGGTAAGAATAGAAGCATGAACGAAGCCCCCGATCTCTTTTCGAAGTTCGATCCGATAATCGCCATGCGCGAGGGGCTTTTGGCCTCAGGCGTCGAGGATCCGTTCAGTCTGGTCATGGAACGCGTACTTTCGCCCACTGTTGCTGTTTGCAACGGACGCGAAACCATCCTGCTTGGCACCTACAATTACATGGGCATGACATTCGATCCCGACGTCATTGCTGCTGGCAAGCAGGCGCTTGACGATTTCGGCGCTGGTACCACGGGCAGCCGCGTGCTGAACGGCACCTACGCCGCGCACCGCGACGTCGAGGATGCGCTATGCGAATTCTACGGCATGAAACACGCGATGGTGTTCTCAACCGGATATCAGGCCAACCTCGGCATCATTTCCACAATGGCTGGCAAGGGCGACTATGTCGTCCTCGACATCGACAGCCACGCTTCCATCTGGGATGGCTGCAAGATGGGCAATGCCGAAGTTGTGCCCTTCAAGCACAACGACATCGAAGCGATGGAAAAGCGCCTGAAGCGCATTCCCGAAGGCGCCGGCAAGCTGGTCGTGCTGGAAGGTGTCTATTCAATGCTGGGCGACATCGCGCCGCTGAAAGAGATGATCGCCATCGCCAAGGCTCAAGGCGCCATGGTGCTGGTGGACGAAGCGCATTCCATGGGCTTCATCGGCCCCAACGGCCGCGGCGTAGCCGAGGATCAAGGCGTGCTCGACGATGTCGATTTCGTCATCGGCACATTTTCCAAGAGCGTCGGCACAGTCGGCGGCTTCTGCGTTTCCAACCACCCCAAGTTCGAAATCCTGCGGCTGACCTGCCGCCCCTACGTCTTCACCGCCAGCCTGCCTCCCAGCGTCGTGGCCACTGCCGCGACATCGATCCGCAAGCTGATGCACGCTGGCAGCAAGCGGGCGCACCTTTGGGAAAATTCCCGAACGCTGCACGGCGGATTGAAGGCAAAGGGTTTTCAGCTCGGCACAGATGAACCGCAGAGCGCAATCATTTCGGTAATCATGCCCGATCTGGAACGCGGTGCGGCAATGTGGGAAGCGTTGCTGCAAGAGGGGCTTTACGTCAACCTCGCCCGGCCGCCAGCAACGCCTGCCAACATGACGCTGCTGCGCTGCTCGCTTTGCGCAGAACATACGCCTGAGCAGGTGCAGACGATCATCGGCATGTTTGAACGCGCAGGCAAGACGACTGGCATCATCTGACAGGCTATCCCGCGCTTTGGATAGTCAAGGCGCGGGAAGCATGGACAGGCCGTTTGGCGTCAGTCCTTTTCGCGGAAGCTGTCGTGGCAGTTCTTGCACGAAGCACCCAGATCCTGCGCCCCCTTGCCGATGGCGGCCAGATCATCGGCCTGTGTAAGTGCCGTGAACTGTGCCGAAGCGTCCGTAAATCGGGCAGCCGCCTGCTTGAACTCCTCCGGCTTGGTCCAGACGGTCTGCAGCGCATCGGTTTTTATGCCGTCATCGGGCCCGCTGCCTGCGGGAAACCACGTCGCCACCTGAGGAGCAAGGCCGTTTATCGTGGCAGCGCCCGCACGGATTACGGCCAGATCGGGAGACGCCTTCTTCAGTTCATCCGTGACGGACTTGAAGGCATCACCGATACGTTCAAAGTTCTCATGCCGCTCATGGGCAATCCGTCCTTCCGGGGTGTCCGTTGTGCCGCCACCGCAGGCTGCGAGCGCAAGAGCGGTAAGAACGACAAACGTTGGACGCAAAGCAATGAGGCGCATGGGCAAAATTCCTTCTTCTAGCCAGAGTACCTACCCAAACTAGCCTTACACACAAACCATTTGGCGTCCTGCGATTTTACGCCGGCTTTGGACGCCGTGGCACGGGCGGGCGGTGGTAGCTCACATCGTTGCGGTCGCGCGATGCCTGACAGGGGTCTTCCAGGGTGTAGGCAGAGGGCATGTTCAACGCACTTGCCGCCTGCGGCAGGTCATAGGTGCCTTCAATTATCGTTACCCGGTTCGCAATCCGCCATTCCCCGCCGCGCTTCTGGAAGTGATCAACGTACCGTCCGGTCGACCCGAAATGTGGCGGCTTCGCGCGGGTGCCGGTAAATTGGTAGTACGTCTCGCAATAGGCGTCATCGCCTTCCAACTCGCAATAATGGTTGAGAATGGCGTGCTGGGTAGAGGTGTGCATCAGTGTGGTTCCATCCGCCCAAGGAATGAAATCCCCTGGCGTGCCAACGAAATGGCCGTGGTCCTCTATCGCGTCGTCCCAATAGCACGAACGGGCCAGTTCGTTATCCAGCCTGTCCAACCCGCGAGCATAACGCAGCATGACCTGATGAATTTCATGGCGATCGGCGATCTCGCGCAGCTTCTTTTCAAGCTCTGCGTCCATGTGCGGCATCCCCCCATTGCGATTTTACGAAGGCGTAACCCATTCCCTCGCCTGTGGGGAAGAGGGAATGGGGTTTCAGTGCCCGAACTGGGGCAACGAAATCAGCTCTTCAGAAATTCCAGCACCATCGGCGCGATCAACGGCCACCGCTCAAACCGGCCCCGACGGTTCGCCGGGTCAATCGGAAAGGTGGAGACGTAATTCCATTCCTGATCGCCCCATGGCGGTTCCTTCATCTGCGAGTTGGGCAGCAGTTCATGCACCCATTCGCTGGTACGCCGGGTGTGCGCCATGTCGCTCTTGCCGCTGCGGAAAAGCAGGACCGGCATCGTCAGCTTGGCAAAGTCGTCCACCGCCATTCCCGGCACAGGACTGTCGTCGCTATAGGCAAAGGCCTTGCCCCATTTCTGCATGGTGTCGATGTATTCATCCGGATCTTGTGCCAGCAGCGTGTCGCGGACCCGAGGGTTATTGCCAATTTGCTCAGCCCAGCTGGGAAGCTCCGCTACAGCCTCCATTCCCCCCTTGGATGCCGCCGCAATCTGATCACCGCAATAGAACCAGGCAAGGCCGGCAAGGCCTACAGGCCCACCGCTGATCCACCACATGGCAATCGTTTTCACATTTTCCGGCATGCGCGCGGCGGCCATCAGCGAAATCCGCGATCCCGCCGATCCGCCCACAAGCGTCACATCTTTAAGGCCCAGTTCCCGAACGATGCCGACAAGCGCCTCTGCATTCATCACAGACTCTGTCGGCGCGGTGAAGGCAATGTCGGACGCGCCGCATCCCGGCCTGTCCCACAACAACACGCGGTAGCCGTTGTCAGCCAAAATTCGGCCAAGCTCCGGCACTCCCGCCGTGTCGCGCGGATAGCGCCCGCCGGGTGTCAACACCAGCGGCGGCGCACCTTCATCGCCGATCAGCTCATAGTCCAATTGAAGCCCATCGACGTCGATGCGCGGCATGCACCCTCTCCCAATCCTGTTATTATCGGCCCGTAACGCTGTTGGCCAAGCCTGCGCCCGGCCCCATGCGTTACGCCATTGCTTCCAGCGAGGCTGCGCTCTTTGCCGGATCTTCCCAACGGCCGAGGCCGTAATCACCCTTGATCGTGGTGCGGTACATTAACCGTTCGTCCTCTGGACGGTTGCCCGAAACCGCATGCAGCATCCGGGTGTTGTCCCAGATGACCATGTCGGTGGGCTTCCATTTGTGGTGGTAGCTGCAGCTTTCAGCCTGGCGGTTAATTTCCTGGCATACGTCTTCCAGAAGGGCGTCAGCTGCTGGCTCGTTTTCCCGCCCGACCAGGCCTTCAGCCATATACGATGAAACATGCAGCACCTTCTCGCCCGAGGCACGGGTCCAGACCGCCGGATGGATCGCACGCGACATGGCGGCAGCCTGATCCAGGAATGCCTGCGGCGTAGGCTTGGGCGTGATCATCCGATACTGGGCGGGACGGCCGAACCGCAGGTGATCATATTGCGTCGATAGGCTGTAAAGCACCTCTTCGCCTTCAATTCGTTCCCGCAATTCCTGTGGGAACGCGTTAAACAGCGCAACGCCGTCCATGAAGCCGGTGATCCCGCCTTCGTCGACGATCTGCACAGCGCGAAGCACGCCTGCGTAGTTCAGCTCGTCATTATAGCAATGGTCGAAGTGCCATGGTAGCCAATGTGCAACCCGTCGGCCATCAACTTCCACGACACCGCCGGAGTTTGGCTTGGTGCGCAGTTCGATCACACCCGGCAGGCGATCACTATCGACGCGGGCAAGAGCCTTTACGGGGTGTTCTTTCAGCGGCCCGAAAACGGTGCTGAGCGCGACCTGCATTTCGTCGCTCTGCTCGACATTTTCGAACACGATCATGCCATGTTTTACGAAAAGGTCGGCGACTTCCTGTCGGATCGCCGGGTCCGCAACCTGTTCACGAGTCAGTCCGCCGATACGCACGCCGAACGACAGACCCTCCTGCAAGGGGCGAACATCGGTGAGGGCCATTTCAAAGTCTCCTGTGAATTGCTTGCGCTTAGTTTATTACTATGTAATACATCTTGTCGGATAGTAACATCGCAGGGATGATCATGGCGGTCAAGCGCAGTTCGAGTGCGACACGCATGCTGAAGGTGTTTGAATGCACCGCCGCACTGCAGCCAATTGGGGTCAGCGCGCTGGCGCGTGAGCTTGGCGCAGATAAAAGCGCGGTGCAGCGCGACCTGATGACTCTGGCCGACGCCGGCTGGATCAGGGCAGCAGCATCCGGATCAGGCCAGTGGGAATTGACCCCCCACGTACTTACCCTCGCCCGCCCCCCGCACAGCACCGACACCTTGCGCCAGCGTGCCCGACCGGTGTTGGAGCGCTTGCGGACGGCAACAGGTGAAACAGCCTATCTGACCGTTCCCGATGGTGATCGCTTTGTCGTGCTGGACGCACTTGAAAGCCCACGCATGCTGCGGATGGTGCCCCCGGTCGGCATGGTGGTACAGGTTGAGGGTAGCGCCACAGCGCGCGCGATTCTTCCCTACCTTCCAGAAAACGAGCAGGAGCGCCTTCTGGGACACCCCGTATCGTATGCCTTGCGCGGTGAATTCACCGCCACTCGTCAGCGTGGCTACGCAGTCAACGATGGCGATATCGATCCCAGCGCCGTAGCCTTGGCTGCTGCCGTATTTGAGCGGCCGCAGGAGCCTTCCGGCGCAATAGTCCTGACCGGCCCGTCAGAGCGTTTGGGCCCGGAACGGCGCATAGAATTGGGAGAAATGCTCCGCACCGCCGCACAGGAGCTTTCTAACGCAGCATAACAGGCAGTCCGCCACGAACGCCCCATTGTTCGGGGGCTATGTGACTCCTGCAACCCTTAGGCTGCTTCCACCATTTCGGCTGCGGCTTCGCACTTCGCGCTGGTTTCCTGCGCCCCGCCAGTAAGCATGACGATCGCCACGAAACCGCCAACCACGGCCACGGCAAAGGCCGCCGTGGCAAGGCCCAGATACTTGTCGATGAACGCCTTGATCGATGCGCCGAACATGCGGAAAAGCACGCCAACGATCATGAAGCTGATGCTGCGTGAAATAAGGCTTGCGCCGATGAAGGTCAGCAGCGGCATTTCGATAAAGCCCGCGGTGATCGTCAGCAACTTGAACGGTATAGGCGTTGCGCCCTTGATCATGATGATTTCGGCGCCGTACTCGCGCAGATAGCACGCCGCCTGCGGAAAGGCATCAGCAAGGCCCAGCACCGCCAGCATCTGCATTCCGATGCTCTCGTACAAGCCGTATCCGATCGCGTAGCCCAGCAGCCCCCCCATAACTGAGGCAATCGTTGCGATCGCAGCGAAGCGGATCGCCTTCTTCGGTTCGGCAAGGCACATCAGGCCCAGCAAGGGGTGCGGCGGAATCGGAAAAAAGCTTGCTTCGACAAAGGCAAAGGCAGCCAGCCACCACGCAGCATGAGGATGCGCCGCTTTCGCCATGGTCCAGGTATAAAGACGGCGCAGCATTGAAGGCTCCCTGCTGGTTTTGCGCTGCTTACCGGCACATGATTCCCGGAGCAATAACCAAATTGGTTATTATCCTTGACATCGTCACGCTGTTTCGGTACATATCGGGAACATCGAGATAAAGCGATTCGCCGACGCGGCGGGCCGTTCCCCACTTCAAGACTACGGAAACCCTCGCACCATGGCGGACAACCTTGTGCCCGGCGGCCCTCAGCGCGTGTCTGCGCTGCACCCGCCCGCCCTGCCCAACTGGGGCATGATCTTCCTTTCCGAACTGGCCGCCACATCAAACGTCAGCGCCGCCGCGCGCAAGGCCGGCATTTCGACCGGCACGGCCTATGATACGCGGCGCGCCAGCCCGGAATTCAACCGCAAATGGCAAGAGGCCCTTTGTGAAGGTTACGACCACCTTGAAATGGAACTGCTCCACCGCCTGCGCACCGGAGAGGTAAAGCCCGCTTCGGGAAGCAAGCGAGGCGCACGTTCTTTCGACAATGGTACGGCCTTTCGCCTGCTTAGTGTCCACCGCGAAGCCGTTTCAAAGCAGCGCGCAATTAACGACAACCGCAACGCCGGCGAAATCATCCAGTCGATCAATGCCAAGCTGGGAGCGATGCGCCAGCGCCGCCTTGCCGCAGCCGCGAGGGAAAACAATGGAACAACAAACATTGAGCCCGGACAGCCATGAACTGCTCGATTGGCTGCTTGAACTCAACGACGACGAACGGCTCGATCATCTGGGCGAATTTACCGAACAGGAACACGAGGAGTTTTCTACCCATTGGCAGATCTGGGCGCGAAACTCTCAACTTGCCCCAAAGAAGAACTGGCAAACCTGGTTGATCATGGCCGGGCGCGGCTTTGGCAAAACACGTGCAGGGGCCGAATGGGTGCGTTCCATCGCCGATAGCGATCCCGGCGCGCGAATTGCCCTTGTCGCGGCTTCCTTTGGTGAAGCCCGTGCGGTGATGGTCGAGGGTGAGAGCGGCATATTGGCGATCAGCCCGCTTCAACGTCGCCCCACGTTCGAGCCTTCGCTACGCCGGATCGTCTGGCCCAATGGAGCGCAGGCGATTCTTTACTCGGCGCAGGAATCCGAAGCTTTGCGCGGTCCACAGCACAGCCATGCCTGGTGCGATGAGATAGCCAAATGGGACAACGCCAACGGCAAGGCAATCGCCTGCTGGGATAATTTGCTGATGGGCTTGCGGCTGGGAGAGGAACCGCGCGTGCTGGCCACGACCACGCCGCGCGCTGTGCCACTTCTGCAACGCCTGCTGGCCGCGGATGGCACTGAAGTTACGCACGGAAAGACCAACGATAATGCCGTCAATCTGCCTGCGCGCTTCGTAACCGCGATGCGCGATAGCTATGGCAATTCGCTGCTTGGCCGTCAGGAACTGGACGGTGAGCTGATATCCGACCTGCCGGGCGCGCTGTGGACACGCACCCTGCTGGAGCACTGCCGCGAGGCCTCGGCCTCTTCAGTGACGGTCAGGACAGTAATCGGCGTCGACCCTCCTGCTTCGGCGGGAGGCGATGCCTGCGGCATTATCGTCTGCGCCCGCGGCGAAGACGGTGTGGCCCGCGTGCTCGCCGATGCCTCTGTGACAAAGCCTAGCCCCGAACGCTGGGCCCGGGCCGTGGCGGAGGCCGCACAGGTCTGGAACGCTGACCGTGTCGTCGCTGAGGCGAACCAAGGGGGCGCGATGGTGGAAAGCGTGCTGCGAGCAGCCGACATCGCGCTCCCCTTGCGGCTTGTGCACGCCCGCAGCGGCAAGTCTGCCCGGGCTGAACCGGTCGCAGCGCTCTACGAGGCCGGGCGGGTCCGCCACGCGGGGATGTTCCCGCTGTTGGAAGATGAGCTTTGCGGGCTGATCGCCGGTGGCTCGTACCAGGGACCGGGTCGCTCGCCCGACCGGGCCGACGCGCTGGTCTGGGCGCTCAGCGAATTGATGCTGGGAAGGCGCCCAGAACCGCGGGTTCTTCTGGCCTAGCAAAAACTTACGCCTCCTTGCCGCATTGTGCTGAGGAGCAGTGAAAGGAAACCGATGTCCTTCCTCAAATCATTTGCCGCTGCCTTCAAAGGCGCGGACAACCGCGTGCCGTTGGCGCGCGGGTTTACATCGCCATGGGCCATTTCCGGCGGTGGCGGAGCGCACACTCCCTTCGATTATGTCGGATCGGTAAAGCGGGCCTATCTGGAAAACCCCGTGGCCCAGCGGGCAGTGCGGCTGGTTTCAGAAGGCATTGGCGGTGCGCCGCTGCTGCCCACAGACCCAAAGCTCGCCGCGCTGGTTACAGACACCTCCGCCGGGCAATCGCTTATGGAAACACTGGCAAGCCAGCTGCTGCTGCACGGCAACGCCTGGGTTCAGGTGATGAAGGATGCACGCGGTCTACCCGTCGAACTCTTCGCTCTGCGCCCAGAGCGGATGAGCGTGATCGCCGGGCCGGATGGCTGGCCATCTGCTTTTGCCTATCGCGTTGGAGAGCAGGCCCTGACAATCCCACTACTGGATGACGACGCCTCCCCAAACCTCATCCATATCAAGGCCTATCACCCTGCCGACGATCACTATGGTGCCGGATGCCTTGCCGCAGCCGATCAGGCGATCGCCACCCACAATGCCGCGGCCCAGTGGAACCGAATGCTGCTTGAGAATGCGGCGCGGCCATCGGGCGCGCTGGTTTACGAAGCCGGCGATGCCGGGGGGCTAAGCAGCGAACAGTTCGAGCGGCTGAAAGCGGAACTCGCGCAGGCCTATGCCGGCGGCATCAATGCTGGGCGGCCAATGTTGCTGGAAGGCGGCCTCAAATGGCAATCGCTCAGCATGTCGCCCTCTGACATGGACTTTGCCACGTTAAAGGCCGCAGCGGCCCGTGACATCGCACTGGCCTTCGGAGTTCCGCCAATGCTGCTCGGCCTGCCTGGCGACGCAACCTATGCCAATTATCGCGAAGCAAACCGCGCCCTGTGGCGGCTGACCCTGCTGCCTCTAACGTCAAAAATACTCGCGGCACTGTCGGAGGGCCTGTCCCCCTGGTTCCCCAGCGCTGCGCTCGCGATCGATCTCGACCGCGTCCCAGCCCTCGCCGAAGACCGGGAACGGCTGTGGGCGCAGGTTAGCACCGCGGCCTTCCTTTCGGACAATGAAAGGCGCGCACTCCTTGGTCTCTCTACTATGGAGAACAAATGATGAACAACGAAGACATGCTGGCCCGCCTGGTAGCGCAGGCGGCAGGCGCCGGCGGTGACCTTGCGACGCTGCGTGCCATTGTCGAGGAAGCAAGCCAGATCGGCGCGCATCGCGTGCTTGCCCATATGGGCCTCGATGACGCCAATGCCCACGCGGATCTGTCGGAACTGCGTGAGCTGCTGCGCGCGTGGCGCGATGCTAAGGCAAGCGCATGGCGTGCTGTGATCGACTGGGCTGTGCGCGGTGCGCTGGCACTCCTACTTGTCGGCATAGCGTTTCGCATCGGGGCAATGGAGCTGCTGAAGTGAGCCTAAAATTTGCGGGCTATGCAGCACTGTTCGACCAGCGCGATGCGGGGCGGGACCGTCGCCTGACATTCCCATCCTCCCCGATCCCAGAAGCGATGGGAAAGGTGCGTTCAAATTCCCGGCCGCCTCGCCGGCCACTTTCGCGAAAGGTAAATGCCCAATGGAGAATACTGTCCCGGTCGAGGCGCTTGATGCCTCGTTCAACCTGGTTACCCGCCAAGACGCCGCCGAAGAAGCACTAGGAGCGCTGCGAACGGACGTCGAAGAGGTGAAGTCGCGGCTCGACCGCGTCAGCCGCGCCGCGTCCCGCCCGGTGCTGGATAGTGGCATTCCGATCAGCGCCGAGGTTAAAAGCTTCGTCAACGGCTACTTGCGGAACGGCCGTGAAACGGAGCTTAAGTCCGCAACAGGCGTCAATCTTGCCGATGGCGGCTATGCTGTCCCGCGAGAGATTGATGCTCTGATCTCATCGCGCCTCAAGAACATCAGCCCGATCCGCGCCGTCGCTCAGGTCGTGCAGACCGGCTCTTCAGGTTATCGCAAGCTGGTTACTACCGGCGGCACTGCTTCCGGCTGGGTCAGCGAAACCACGGCCCGTCCGGAAACCACAACGCCCAGCTTTGCCGAGATCGCGCCGCCAACTGGCGAACTCTATGCCAACCCGGCGGCAAGCCAGTCGATGCTCGACGACGCAGCCTTTGACCTCGAAAGCTGGTTGGCCGACGAGATCGCGATGGAATTTGCCCGTGCCGAGGGCGCAGCCTTCATTAACGGTACGGGTATCAACCAGCCCAAGGGCTTCCTGTCCGCACCATCCGCCCCCGACAATGATGCGGCACGTCCCTTCGGCACGCTGCAATTCCTTGCCAGCGGCGATGCCACCGGCTTCGATGCCGCACCGGAAATCAAGCTGATCGACCTCGTCCACTCGCTGAAGGCCGGCCACCGCCAAGGCGCGACCTGGGTGATGAACTCGGCCACGCTGGCGCAGGTCCGTAAGCTGAAGGCAGAAGATGGCTCGTTTGTTTGGCAGCCCGGACTGATGGAAGGCCAGCCGAATCGCCTGCTTGGCTATCCCGTGCTGGAAGCGGAGGACATGCCCGACATCGCCGCCGATAGCTGCCCCATCGCCTTCGGCAACTTTCGTTCTGGCTATCTCATCACAGAACGCAGCGCCACGTCGATCCTGCGCGATCCATTCAGCAACAAGCCATTCGTCCACTTCTATTCTGTGAAGCGAATTGGTGGGCAGGTGCTCGATAGCGACGCCATCAAACTGCTGAGAATCTCGGCCTGATAGCCGAGGCGCCGGGTTCTTCCCCTTCCCGGCGCACTTCGCGCCCGCGCCACCCCCCTTCCGGCGCGGGCGCCCCCTTTCTTCTAAATCAGCATTGGAGACCGCGATGAAGCGGCAAATCCTCACGCCGTCGGCGCTGTCCCCGGCTGCCCTGGCCGATCTCAAGCAATGGCTTGGCATCACTACAACGCGCGATGATCCCCCGCTAACCGCATTGCTACGCGCAAGCTTGGAAATGTGCGAAGCGTTCACCGGCATTATGCCAATCGCTACGGTTTGTGAGGAGGTTCTGGCCGCTTGCACATCATGGCAGGCACTTTCCACGCGGCCGGTACAAGCTATCACGCAAGTGGAAGGCATCGCCGCAAATGGTACGCGCTTTCCCCTTGCGCCCGGCGCCTTTGAAATCGATCTCGACGCAAATGGCCGGGGTTGCGTCCTGGCAAACGCTCCGGGCCTGACGCGCCGCTTCGCCGTGCGTTTCACCGGGGGATTGGCGCCGGACTGGGAATCGCTTCCCGACGGGATCCGGCACGGCGTGATCCGTCTTGCAGCCCACGAACACCGCGAGCGCGAGAACAGCGGAACTTCACCTGCCCCACCGGCGGCTGTCGCAGCCTTGTGGCGGCCGTGGCGACGGATGCGCCTCCTATGATTGAGGCTCGATCACCCTTCGCCGCGCTTTCCGAGCGACTGGCCCGCAAAGCTGACGCTCTGGCCCGCGCACGGGCAGCGAGTGCTGCCCTGAAACGTCGGTCCAACGCCAACCACTGGCGCGACGCCCGCCTGGTCTGGCCGCTTTTCGGACAAGGATAGAGCATCATGGAAATACCTTTGCGCGCCGCGCTAATCGCGTGGCTCACTGCTGACCCCCTCCTCGCCGTCGAACTCAACGCCATTGTCGAGGAAGCACCATCCCGCACCAGTCTGCCGTGGCTGGCCATCGCCGCCAGCGCTTCTGCAGACTGGAGTTGCAAGGATAGGCCTGGCCGCGAAGTGCGGATCGCGCTTGAACTGCATTGCCGCGGGGACGCCCCTGAGAGCGCTGCGTTGCTGGTCGCCACCATCGAACGGCGCATTGAAATGCTGCCGCGTGTCCAACCCGGCTTTGCCATTGCATCCACCCAATTCCTGCGCGCGCGGTGCGAGCAACGTAGCGAAAGCCGCCGCGCCTTCCTCCTCGAATACCGCTTCCGCGTGATCGCAAACTAAACCTGGAGAACCCCATATGACCGCCCAAAAAGGCAGCGCCTTCCTCCTCAAGATTTCCGATGGCACCATTCCCGCCGCCTACCGGACCGTTGCCGGCCTGCGGACCACGCAGATGTCGATTACTGGGGACACTGTCGTCATTACCAGCAAGGATAGTGGCGGCTGGCGCGAACTGCTTTCAGGTGCAGGCGTCCGCCAAGTTTCCGTCAGTGCCGCCGGTATCTTCCTTGGCAGCGACGCCGAAACTCAGCTGCGCACGAATGCTATGGCCGGTACGCTGGACGACTATGAGTTGAGCTTCGAAGACGGCGAGAGGTTGCGCGGCCGCTTTCTGATCCAGCGGCTGGATTACGCTGGTGATTTCAACGGCGAACGTAACTATTCGCTGCAACTTGAAAGTTCAGGCCAGGTGGTGCCGGCATGAACCAGCATCCCGCAAACCCGCATCGCGGCGAGGCAGTGCTTGTCATCGCCGGTTCCCCTCACATCCTGCGGCCCAGCTTTTCCGCACTGGTCGCAGCCGAGGAAGAGCTAGGGCCACTATTCGCACTGGTAGAGCGCGCCGCAGCTGGACAGCTCCGGCTTACAGAAATGACCGCTCTGTTCTGGCACTGCCTGCGCGACCGCGACGGGCTGCAGCGCGAGACCCTGGGCGAGGCCGTAACGGCACAAGGCCTCGCCGTATGCGCCGCGCCGCTGCGCGCCTTGCTTGGCCAAATCCTGCAGGGACAAGGGTGAGCGAACGCTTCGGTCACACCGCGCTGAAGCTGTACGGCTTCGCCTCCCGCCTGCTGGGCTGGCGGCCGCAGGAGTTCTGGGCCGCAACGCCTGCCGAACTCACCGCCGCGCTTGCCCCGCCCGAAGACCATTCCGCCCCGCTCGGGCGCGACGATTTCAACCGGATGATGGAGCAAGATCATGGCAACGCTCAGTGACGACAGGGTTGAAAGCCTGCTGGTCGACGTTCGCGCGGGCACGCAGAGCTTCGCCCAGGATATACAGGCGATGCGCAGCACTTTCGACAGTACATTGGTCGATGGCTTCGCCCGCGCTGGCGATGTGCTGGAACGCGGGCTCACCGGTGCCATACGGCGCGGCAGCCTTGGTTTCGAGGATCTGAGGCGGATCGCACTGAGCACCGTCGACGCGATCGCCGCGCAGGCTATGCAAGGGATGTTTGCCAAGCAATCCGGCAGTGGGGGGATCGGCGGCTTGCTGAACCTCGGCGGGCTTATCGGATCGGTCCTCGGCCTTCCCGGCAGGGCGACCGGTGGCCCGGTATCCCCCGGTCGCGGCTATCTTGTCGGGGAACGCGGCCCAGAACTGTTCGTGCCGACCTCCTCCGGTCGTGTCATGCCCAACGGTGGCGAAGCACGTGCCAGCCGCGACGTCCGTGTCTCGATCAATGTCGCAGCCCCTTCCGGAACCAACGCCTCTCAGGCGCTCCATCGGTCAAGTCGGCAGGTAGCCAGCGCGGTACGCCGCGCACTTCAGCAGCACTGAGACGAATCCGCCCTGTGCCGCACAAGGCAACAAAGGAACCCAGCATGGCCTTTTGGCTAGCCGATACCCGCGAGGGGCAGGAAAGCGACTGGATACAGCGCTTTGACCCGCGCTTCTGGACGGTCAACTTTCCCCGACCGATGATGGCTTCAGTCATCACGACCACCCATGACAGCTTGCGCGTGGATGCGACATTCCTACGAGAATGCGATCTTGCTGGATTGATCTGGGAAAGCGCGGACAGCCTCGATCACCCACTCCTCGCCTATCGCACCAATCGGGATTATTCACGAACCACCCTGTCCTTCCGCTGGCGTTCGACCGGGATTCTCCCGCTGAACGCGGTGAACGGCCCCACACTAACCATTGAGGGGCGCGATGCGGCGGGAAACCCGCGTGGCTGGTATGTCCGACTGTGGAACTATGCGCAGGGCGCACCGGACGATGCACGGATCACCCTACGCTTCTCCGACCTTGCCGGCGGATTCCTCCACCCATCGGAGGCTGACCCTGTCTACCCGGCCAACATCGACCGCATGTTCATCTCTCTTGTTCCGCCTGGCTACGCGGGTGCCAGCACCGCCCCGCTTCCCGCGCCCGTCAACGGCTGGATAGAGGTCAGTGATATTCGCTGTGAGGGGCACCATGCCATGCTGGAGATCGGTGACGTTGTCGTCCCGCCCCACGGCCTAGCCGCCGCCACGGCGTTCGACGACAGTGGAATTCAGACGCCCGCCCGGCTGATCCGCAATATGCGCGGGCTCGGCTATCGGGGCAGTGTCCTGCATTATGTTGGCATGAGCCATTTCATGCGGCTCTCGGCATCGGGCCAAGAGTTCCTGGTGACTGGCAGCGGTGATCCACTTTGCATTCCCGCACGCCAATGGCACCGCGCCTTTTTCAGCGAATGCGTGCGAAATGGTTACTCCCCGATTGCCTCGCTTTCCTACGAATTGCTCGCCGCCCATTGCCCGCCGGACTGGCAGCAGCGAGCATGGAACGGCGAACCGGGACGTACCGGCTGGGATCCATCGTCCGCCCTGCTCTCTCCCGCCAATGCCCAGGCCATGGGCTGGCTGCAATCCGTAGGCGCCGAATTCGTGACACTGATGCAGGAAGCCGGAGTTCCCGTCCGTTTCCAGATCGGCGAGCCATGGTGGTGGTCAATGCCGGATGGTAGGCCATGCCTTTACGACAACGCCACCAGATCCGCGCTGGGCCAACGTGCGGTGGAGATTCCATCGCTGCGCCAGCCACTCGACAATGCGCAAACGGCCCTGCTCGATGCGGCGGGAGCGCTACTTTCCGCGTCCACAGCCGCATTGACCGCTGCTGTGCGCAACGCTGCCAGCCCAATGGCGGCAGAAGTGATGCTGCTTACCTTCCTGCCGACCGTGCTTGATCCAGCCACGCCTGAAGCCCGGCGCGCCAACCTGCCGGTCGGCTGGGCTGCACCCGCATTCGACCGCTTACAGGTGGAAGACTACGACTGGCTAACCACAGGCGCCAACGCCTACCGCCGCGAAGGCTATGCGTTCATCAACGCTCGCTTTGGATACGCACCGGAACAGCAGGACTATCTCGCCGGCTTCGTCCTGAACGGCCCTGACCGCGACCTGTGGCGCCATATCGACACCGGCATCGATGAAGCGATCGCCCGATCACACCACGAGGTCTTCGTCTGGGCCACCCCGCAAATCTGCCGCGACGGATACGTCCGACTCCCCCAAACAGAGGAAAGCGCTGACATGATAGCCTTCGACGATGTGCCGTATCCGCTCGCCCTCGGCCGCGACGCGACCATTGCCCCCGAATTTTCGACCAATGTCTCCGTCACAGCGTCAGGTTTTGAACGGCGGAACAGCCTATGGTCCAACGCGCGACTGCGCTTCGATATTGGGCCGGGCATCCGCTCCGAAGCCGAAATGGGTGAGCTGATCGCCTTCTTCCGGGCAAGGCGAGGCGCGGCGCGCGGGTTTCGCCTCCGCGATCCGTCGGACTTCAGTTCCAACGGCATGACAGGGGCGCCCCGCGCCATTGACCAGAAACTGGGCGTCGGTGACGGTGTCGTCTCCTCCTTCCCGCTGGTGAAACGCTATGGCTCAGGCGGGGACGCACAGCTCCGCCGGATCACCCGGCCATTGGCGGCCACCGTTGCGGTAAGCCTTGACGGTCAACCGGCTGCGGGCTGGTCACTGGATGCTGGCGGCATCGTCAAGTTCACAACCCCGCCCGCTGCTGGCGTAGTTATCCGTGCGGGATTTCGCTTCGACGTTCCTGTCCGTTTTGCAGAGGATCGGCTGGAAATTGCCGGTGCCGCCTTCGCCGCCGGCGAAGCGCCGAGCGTTCCCGTTGTCGAAATCCGCGAGGCAGCATGAACAGGGTCTGGTTCCGAGCAGAGCTTGAAACGGTCGCGACCTGGTGGCGCGTTCTCCGGCGAGACGGCGTTTCGATGGGCTTTACTACCCACGACCGCGACATCTGGCTGAAGGGAATCCTGCATCGCGCAGCGCCAGGCATCGTCCCGTCGGCGATCCGCCGTTCCGCCGATTTTGAACCGGACAGTGCTGAGGTGGAAGGCGTCCTAAGCCATGAATCCATTGCCAGCACCGATCTTGCAGCGGGCCGCTTTGACAATGCCCGCGTGCTTATCGGCGTCGTCGATTGGGAGAACGGAGAAAGCCAGGTGCTCTACAGGGGCACCATCGGCACGGTGAGCGAAGAGGCCGGAAAGTTCGTCGCCGAACTGCAATCCCGAAAGACAGAGCTGCTGCGCGACGCCATCCCCCGCACCTCACCCATATGCCGCGCGGCCTTCTGCGGGCCGGGCTGCGGCCTCTCCCCCGCTCCTTACAGCCACGAAGCCCTGCTGATCGCACATGATCCGACCCAGAATAGCGTAACAGTCGCCAGCACAGCGCATGGACCGCACCTTACTGGTGGCTCGCTCCGCTGGCTGGACGGCCCCCAAGCCGGATCGACGATGAGTGTGATCGCCGCGGCAGGCCTTTCGCTGGTGCTCGATCGCCCGGTGGATGACGCTGTGAGAGCGGGCACGCGAGCCGTGCTTCGCGAGGGATGCGATCGAACACTGGAAACATGCTCGACGCGCTTCGCCAACGCAGCCAATTTTCAAGGTGAGCCGTTCCTGCCCGGCAACGATCTCGTCGCCCGATACCCACCGCCGTCCCAATGACCGGCGAACTGCTCGCCCATGCGGCGCAAACACTCGTCGGCACCGCATTTCGCCTTCATGGACGCGACCCGGCAACTGGACTGGATTGTGTTGGCGTACTTGCCGCATCCCTTAACGCGGCGGGCAACCATCATGCCCTGCCCAATGGCTACAGCCTCCGCAATCGCACGCTTCCCGATCTCTCCAAGACGGCGGAGCAGTGCGGGTTGATCGATGCCGAGGGTGAATGCGCAGTGGGCGATGTCGTCATCTGCCGCGTAAGCCCGTGCCAATTCCATCTGGCCATCGCGCTTGGCCCCGGCGGGTTCGTTCACGCTCATGCGGGACTTCGCCGCGTGGTGCTCAGCCCCGGCCCATTGCCTTGGCCGATACTGCAACACTGGCGGCCTATCGCCGCAGCCTGAGGAAAATTCATGGCAACCTTGCTACTGACCGCAGCAGGCTCCCTGCTCGGACCCATAGGCGGCGCGCTGGGCGCGCTTGTTGGCCGCCAGATCGATTCTGCGATCTTTGGTTCCCGCAAAATTGAGGGGCCCCGCCTCAAGGAACTGGCCGTAACCACCTCCAGCTACGGCGCCCCCATGCCGCGCCATTTTGGCAAGGTGCGCGTACCTGGAACTATCATCTGGGCCACCGATCTGGTTGAACACCGGGAAAAGCACGGCGGTGGCAAGGGAAAGCCTTCGGTGACGAGCTACAGCTATTCAGCCAGCTTTGCCGTCGCGCTCGCCAGCCGGCCTCTCCGTGCAATCGGGCGTATCTGGGCCGACGGAAATCTGCTGCGTGGGGCCGGCGGAGACCTCAAGGTCGGCGGAACCTTTCGCCTGCACACGGGAGAAGGTGATCAAGCGCCAGACGCGTTGATCGCAGCAGCAGAGGGCGTCGGCCGCACCCCGGCATTTCGCGGAACCGCCTATGTCGTGTTTGAAGATCTGGACCTTGGTGGATTCGGTAATCGTATCCCGGCGCTGACATTTGAAGTGTTTGCCGACGACGGCAGCACGCTTTCACTTCAGCCGATCGCTGAAGGGTTTATGGACGGGGTGGACGCATCCTTGCCGCTTGTCGGCGTAACAGGCCTGACTTGCGAAGGCCCCTTGGCTGAAACACTGGTGATGCTTGATCCCTTTTTCCCGATGAACTGCGATGGCTGCGGCGAACGCGTAGTCATTGCCCCGGAAAGATTACAGCTGGTCCCGGTCGCACTCCCGGAACCCGCCGTGTCTGTCGAGGACGAGGATTTCGGAGGCCCGGAAGGTCACTCCCGCAGGCGAGCGCCTGCTCCTGCCGACCCGCCACAAATCCTGCGCTATTACGATATCGACCGCGATTACCAGCCGGGCCTGCAGCGCGCCTCTGGCCCTGTCCCTGTGGGCCAACCCCGCTCTATCGAATTGCCCGCCGCGTTGCATGCATCGGCCGCCCGTTCACTGATCGAAAGGGCTGCCCGGCGGAACGCCTGGGCACGGGAAACCATGTCCTGGAGATGCTGTGAACTGGACGCCGCTGTTGCTCCCGGCACACTTGTCACATTGCCGGGCCTAGCCGGACTTTGGCGGGTAGGCGAATGGGAATGGCGCGCGAACGGGGTCGAACTCCAGCTCCAGCGCGTACCGCCGTCTCTTGCCGTGACCTCCATACCCACGGACCCGGGCCGCGTGAACTCTCCAGTGGATGCCCTGGCGCCACCCACGGCACTTACCGCGTTCGAGTTGCCGTGGGACGGCGCGGGCAACGGTGACACGCCAGCGATCTTCGCAGCAGCAAGCTCTTCCGGTGCGGGATGGGGCGGTGCAGCTCTGTTCATCGATCACGGAGACGGCAGCCTGGTCTCCGCAGGCTCCAGCGGCCGTCGGCGCTGTATTGTGGGAACGGTGCTAACGCCCCCTGCGCTGGTCAGCCAACACCTGTTCGACCGCACGTCATCTGTCGTTGTCGAACTGCTTGGCCAGGACATGGGACTGTCAGATGCGACGATCCGGCAAATGGCGATGGGGGCCAATCGCGCATTGATAGGAGATGAGATCATCCAGTTCGGCAGAGCAGTGCCGACTGGCGCAGGCCGGTGGCGCCTGGAATTGCTGTTGCGCGGGCGCGGCGGCACGGAGGGGGCCATTGCAAGCCACCTGCCCGGTGAACGTTTCGTCCTGCTTGACGAAACCCCGCTGGCGATTGACGCGTCCGCAGTAGGTCCCGGAGCCGTGGCAGAACTGGTTGCGTTGGGTCTGGGCGATACCAGCCCGGTTTCGACTGCGATCACCTCTCGGGGAATTACACTACGGCCCCTCACTCCCGTGCATGGCCGCGCAGAGTACCAGTCCGACAATTCGCTGATGCTGGCGTGGACGCGCCGTTCCCGCGGGGCTTTCAGCTGGAACGACGGCGTGGACGTCCCCCTGCACGAACAAGCAGAAACCTATCTGGTTACATACGGATCGCTTGGTCAGCCGACCGCAACATGGGTGACCCACGAGCCGCACCTCGCCCTGCCTTCCCCCACCCTGGCTACGCTCACGACATCGCCGGGCGGCATGTTCCACGTTCGCCAGCAAGGCAGCTATGCGCTGTCCGCCCCATTGCACCTCATGACCATTGATTGAAGCGGAGCCCATGATGACCACTCCTATACCATTTGAAAGCACCACCCCCCGCTTCGGCTTGCCTCTGCTATTTGTCGGCCAAGCTCAGAAGGAAGCCTTTGTAAATGAAGCGCATGTTATCGCGGATGCGATAATGCACTGCGCGGTGGCCGGTGAATCCTTCGCCCCGCCTGCATCACCGCTCGACGGCGAATGCTGGCTCGTTGCCGCCAATTCAAGCGGTGATTGGGCGGGACATACTGGCAAGATCGCCTGTCATCATGCCGGGAACTGGCTGTTTGTGACACCTCGCAATGGCATGCGTATTCTCAACCTCGCGACGGGTCAGGACCGACGCTACCACGGGTCATGGCTTACTGCAGAAGCCCCACCCGCGCCCACCGGCGGAACCACAGTGGATACAGAGGCGAGATCGACCATCGCGGGGCTCCTTTCCGCGCTGCGAACCGCAGGCGTCTTACCCGCCTAACAGACCCAACCGGGCGCACTCAGTACTTTCGGAATTCCGTCGCTTTCGTCTCCCAAACCCCCGAAATTGCGGTATTCTTGCAACAGTTGAACTTTTTATGCGCTTGCACGGGATATTATCTGCCGGTAGACACTTACGGACTCGGTGGCTCCAAATTTTCTATAAGGGGAAAGTATAATGCGGAAACTGGTCATAGGAATGGCGTTGGCCTCTACGGCCCTCGCCACGCCGGCCATGGCGCGCGAAGACTCCTGGTATGTGGAAGTCGACGGCGGTGCCATGATCGTTGAGGACTTGAAGTTCGACCTCCCTGCCGTCGATAACGGCATTACGATCGATAACGACTACGGCTATGACTTTGGCGGTATCGTCGGCTACGATTTCGGCGGATTCCGCGTCGAAATGGAAGCCTCGTATCGTAGCGCCAAGGCCGATTCACTCAGCACTGCTCCAGGCGTTCTGGTCCCGGCTTCGACGGGCCTTACTGGCGCCGGCACGTTCGGTGGCAACATTGACGCTGTCTCGGGTGACGCTGACGTCCTGAGCTTCATGCTCAACGGCTTGCTGGACTTCGGTGACGATGATGGCCTTCAGGGCTTTGTCGGCGGTGGTGTCGGTGTTGGCCGCGTTGACGTTAACGCCACGCTGGATGCAACCGGTCCGGGCGTCCTTGACGATTCCGACTCCGGCTTCGCTTGGCAGGCAATCGCAGGCGTTCGCACCCCGATTTCCGATAACTGGGACGTCGGCCTGAAGTACCGCTTCTTCAACGTCGACAACGTGAAACTGGTCGACACCGGCGGTCGTGAGCTTGACACTCGCTGGCGTTCGCACAGCATCATGGCAACGGTAGCGTACAACTTCGGTGGACCGGTTGAAGCTGCACCGCCACCACCACCACCACCACCGCCGCCACCGCCGCCGCCGCCGCCGCCGCCGCCGGTCGTTTGCAATTCGGGTCCGTTCATCGTGTTCTTCGATTGGGACAAGTATAACATCACCCCCGAAGCTGCGACGATCCTCGACAGCGCGATCAGCGCGTACGCAAACTGCAACAACGTGCCGATCATGATCGCAGGTCACACCGATACGTCGGGTTCGAAGACCTACAACCTGGCTCTGTCCCTCCGCCGCGCTGACGCGGTTAAGGACTACTTCGTGTCACATGGCATCCCAGGAAATGTGATCACGGCAGAAGGCTTCGGCGAAGCGATGCTCCGCGTTCCCACCGCCGACGGTGTGCGCGAGCCTCAGAACCGCCGCGTCGAAGTTACTTATGGCCCAGGTTCGGGCAACTAAGTCTCTCGACGTTGCAAATGATGATTGGGGGGCCGGAGCAATCCGGCCCCCTTTTCGTTTGTGGATGGACGGCCTTGCAATAGGAGATCGCAGATGCGGTTCGGTAAGCACTTTCTGGTTACAACAGCAGCAGTATTGTTGAGCGCCTGCGGGGCGACCGAGGCTCGATCACCTACGGACCACCCCTCAGCGGCTAATCCCTTTGCCAACGCTGATATCATTGATGCTTCCGGCCAGTCGGTCGGATCGGCTACCATTGCACCTACCGGCGACGGCTTTGCGCTGCAGTTGAATGTCCGCGCGCTTCCGCCGGGGGAACACGGAATGCACCTCCACATGGTTGGGACTTGCGATGTGCCTGACTTTACAAGCGCGGGAGGTCACCTCAACCCGCATAACAAGCAGCATGGCCGCGACAACCCACAGGGCAGTCACCTCGGCGACTTGCCAAATATCACGGTCGGTGCTGACGGCACTGCCAACCTTTCCGTGCCGCTAAACGCTCCCCTTTCGGAGATTGAAACATATCTGACTGACGCAGACGGCACGGCAATTGTCATACACGCATCCGCCGACGATTATCGCACCGATCCCACAGGGAACAGCGGTGGCCGCATTGCCTGCGGCGTCCTGAAGCGGACCTAACCCACACCAGTCCGGGGCACGACACTCGGTGTCGCCCCGGCCCCTCCATCAGTTAGATGCTTGCATGGGATGCCGTCTACGGTGTTCCGCTGCGAGGTCGATGTATGCCATGGCCATCGCAATCAGCATGAATGGCACCACGACGAGCAGTGCCAACAGTCCGAAGCCAAGATCTCCTGTCAGCATTGAAATCTTGCCAGCCGTGTAGGGGCCAAGCGCCAGTCCGATCATATTGGTACCAAGCAAAAATCCTGCTGTTGCGGTTCCGCGCAGATCCGGCCGAACGATGTTGACCAGTGCGCCTGATGACCCGCCAAGTGTCGCGGCGAGGAATATCCACGAGACTAGAGCCAACGCGTAATAGAGCGGCAGGGAACCGGTCGAAAACAGCACAGCATGACACAGCATGGCCAGCGATGCCGATATCATAATCACCAGAATTCGAGCCGCCTGGTTGCCATTGCGAGCGAGGTGATCGGCTATCATGCCCCCGAAAACAACGCCAGCAACGCCCCCGGCGGCACCAGCCCCGCCCAGGATAAAGCCAGCCTGCTGCGGGTCTGCGCCCAGCACCTCGATAGCATAAAGCGGCATGAACGCAGTACTCGCATAGCCGACGAAGGTAACAAGGCTGTAACTTGCGGTTAGCGCCAGAAATGGCCTGGACCAGAGCAACGCCCGGTATGTGTCATTGCTATCAATGCGGAGAGCCCCGACCCACGAATATATTGCGTAGCAACCAAGCCCGAACGCGAGCCATTGGGCCGTATCACCCGTTAGCGAAACCAGCCATGCCATTGCTGCAGCGATGATTGCCGCGCCAGCGAGATTGCCCGCCAGCGCGCGGACACCGCGGCGCGCGGCGGAAATGACGGTCAATGGTGGAACCACGTCCATCGCCTCACGCAGGAATTCGCTCCAGGGAGAGGTGGTATTTTGCGCTACATTGAACGACAGAGCCTCGAATTTCCCACGCGCAGGCTCGCGCAGGGTCGCAACCCAAAGTGCCAACAGTAACCCCGGAATGCCAACGGCGAGGAAGGCCACTTGCCACCCGGCCAGCCCAAGAGGTGCCGTCCCGATTGCAAAGGCCTTATCCCACCCCTGCGCAATGCTGCTGCCAAGGAACAGGGAGATGCCCCCCCCAATGTAAAGCCCCGCAGAATACAGGGCTAGTGCGGTCGCGCGGCGATGCGGTGGGAAGCTGTCACTGATCAACGAATAGGCGCAGGGTGTGGCCGTTGCCTCACCAATCCCCACACCAATGCGGGCAAGGCCCAGCTGGGTGAAATTGCGCGACAGCCCGGAAAGCGCCGTCATCGCCGACCATAACGCCAAGCCCAGCGCCAGCAGGCGTACCCTCACCCAGCGATCCGCCAGCCTTCCCAGAGGCAGGCCGAACACCGCGTAGAACACGCCAAAGGCCGTGCCGTAGAGAAAACCGAAATCGCTATCGCTGATACCAAGGTCGCGCTTCAGGTCAGGCGCAAGAATGGTGATCAACTGCCGGTCAATAAAATTCAGGACATAAACCAACACCAGCACGGCCAGCATGTACCAGGAATAGGGCTCGATAGCCCGCTGCCTGGCCGCGGCGGCGTCTGCCACTTCACCGTGCATACAGGACGCCGTCTTCCAGACCGGCGGCCGCGAAACCAGCCCGGCGCAGACGGCAACTGTCGCACATTCCGCAGGCGGTACCTTCAGGTGTCGGATCGTAACATGACCAGCTCATCCCGGTGTCCATGCCCAGCCGGTACGCCTCTTGCGCAATTTCCGCCTTCGAAAGATGCTGCAGGGGTGCATGGATCGTGAAGCCCGCACCTTCTGCACCTGCTTTCGTCGCCAACTCTGCGACCTCGGCAAACGCGGCGATGAATTCCGGCCGGCAATCGGGATATCCCGAATAATCGAGCGCATTTACCCCGATGAAAATGTCTCTTGCACCGATTGCCTCGGCCCATGCCAGCGTGAGCGAAAGAAACACAAGGTTGCGCGCTGGCACGTAGGTTACCGGTATGTCCGGCCCGACACCGTCCTTGGGCACATCGATATCGGCAGTAAGCGCCGACCCGCCGAATTGCCGAAGGTCAAGCGGCAGTATCACATGTCGGTCAACATCCAGGTTTTCGGCGATTACGCGGGCCGCGTCGATCTCGCGGTGATGGCGCTGGTTATAGTCGATAGTCAGCGCGTTGATGCGAAATCCACTCTCGCGCGCGAGCGCCGCTGCGACCATCGAATCCAGCCCCCCGGACAACAGCACAACGGCGGAACGATGCTGCACATTTTCGGCGATTTTCATGGCGACGGGCTAGCGCGTGCGATCAGGCCGCGCAAGCACGCGTCAGGACGTGCATGCGCCCGTATGCCGCCCTTCCGCAGAGAAGGAAAACGGCAGGTTATTGGCCACGCCTTGACTGTCTATCTGGACCAGCCGGTCAGTCTCTCGACGAATTCGCGTCAGACCATAGCCGTAGCCACGGCAGGTATATTGCACAGCCACGCCGGTTGGCGAATCTTCCAGCACACGCCGTTCACAGTTTGGCCGCTTGTGGCGAAGCTGAATCAAGTCCGTGCCATCTTTAAGGCAGATTCGCTCGGTCCCTTTGCCGGGTGGGCGGTGGCTGATCTCCCAAGCCCCGGCCTGGAGCTGGCGAAGCATACTAAGCTGGGGCCCATCACCGCTGGCGGGCATAACCACGGCACAGGCAAGGACGCAGCCAATTCCCGCAATGCGCAACGCGGCAGTCATCGTCACTCTCCGGCGGCCCTCAGGACGGGATAACCCCAGGTCGGCGAGCGCTTATAGCACTCTACGGCCTGCGTCGACCGGTGCCTTTTGGACGACTACCCGCATGCGTTCAGACAGCAATTTTGAAAATCTTTGAACAGAATGCGCAATCAACCGCGATGAACCCGTCATCGCCCCGCATTTCCGAACGCTCGCCCTCAGGAAATTGTGACAATACGCTGCTGTAATGCGCCTCCGAACAGCGGCACCCACGTGAAAGCCGTGCCAAAGGTTCGACGCGCACTTCCCGCTCTTCGTGAAACAGCCGCCAGACCAGTGCTTCCATCGACAGGCTTGGATCTACGAGTTCATCCTGCCGGATGCTACCAGCCATGGCAGCAACGTGTTCCCATTCCGGGTGATCCATGCGCACGTGCAGCCGTTCGCGGCCTTCTTCGCCATCAGCTAAGTGTTGCATCAACAGTCCGGCCGCGACGGCATGCTGCCCATCCCAACGCACACCGGCGCGGATCAAGGTAGGCACCTGCTCAGATTGCGCAAAATAGGCTTGGCACGCTTCTGCCAACGAAGCGCCTTCCAGAGGTACAATCCCCTGATAGCGCTGACCGGTGGAGGCAAGATCGAAGGTTATCGCCAGATAGCCGCCGCCAAACAATGCCTGCAGGGACGGAAAAGTCTCCAGAGCGGAGAGTCGTTCAGCATCATGGCGCACATAGCCACGCAGTTCTCCCTGCCGATAATCGCACACCAGTAGTTCAACGATGCCACCGTCCGATTGCGCCTGCATGGTCAGTTGCCCGTCGCTGTCTTTCAGCAACGACCCGATCAGTGCAGCAACGACCAGCGCCTCGGCCAGAAGGTGGCGAATCGCTGTTGGATAATCATGCGCCGACAACACGGTGTCGAGCACTGGCCCCAGCCGAACCGCCCGGCCACGTGCGTGCCTATCGGGAATGGTGAAAGCGAGTACCCGATCAAAGCCGGTCTCGTCATCGGGAATGGGCTGCCGATCGGTCACAACTGGCCAAACGCCCAGCGCAGTACGGATTTCTGGGCATGGATTCGGTTTTCCGCTTCATCCCAGACTGCGGACTGCGGGCTATCGATCACCGCGTCTGTCACTTCCTCGCCGCGATGCGCGGGTAGGCAATGCAGGAACGTCGCTCCTGGGGCTGCATGGGCCATAAGTGCTTCATTCACTTGGAACGGCGTCATCGCAGCGATGCGCGCCTCTGCTTCGGACTGTCCCATCGAAACCCATGTATCGGTGACGACTACCTGGGCCCCTGCAACCGCTTCCGTTGGATCGCGGTGCACGCTGATCCGAGCGCCCCGTGCGCGAGCGGCTACAATGAAAGTATCGTCGCAGTCATAGCCTTCCGGCACGCCGATCCGGACGTTGAACTTCATCAAACCGGCAGCTTCAACAATAGAATGAAGCACATTGTTGCCATCGCCAAGCCATGCCAGCTCAAGTCCCGGCAAAGCCAGCCCGCGTTCGATAACGGTCAGCAGGTCAGCCATGATCTGGCAGGGGTGCGAAAGGTCGGTAAGGCCATTGATTACCGGAACGTCGGCGTACGCCGCAAGTTCCTCGATCTTCGCGTGATCGTCTGTGCGTATCATGATTGCATCAACCATACGGCTGAGCACCCGGGCGGTATCAGCGATGCCTTCCCCC
>Ga0233380_1000109_pt1 | contig 49405 bp, 50 predicted proteins | sample ElkDunMinimDraft_9_FD_191541 | JGI IMG/M metagenome (GOLD analysis project Ga0233380, IMG submission 191541) | Fecal eukaryotic communites from dung pellets of Tule Elk in California, USA - Elk Dung F36 | ecosystem: Host-associated > Mammals > Digestive system > Large intestine > Fecal | place... | reverse complement strand
ATGAGCTGATCGCACGGCTGCCCGAAGGCTATGATACGATTACCGGAGAGCGCGGCCTTGCGTTGTCGGCGGGTGAGCGTCAGCGCGTGGTTCTGGCTCGCGCGATCCTGCGCCGCCCCAGGATACTGATCCTTGATGAGCCAACGTCAGCGCTCGATGCAGGGACGGAACGGATCGTCGCGGGGCGGCTTCGAGATATCCTGCCCGAGGCCACGTTTGTTATCATCACGCATAAGCCTGCGCTGGCCGAAATCGCGGACACGATACTCATGGTGGAAAATGGCTCCATCGTCCGTCACCAGCTGCCGGCGCCGGTCCATGTTTGAGCCCATCCGTATCGCGGTGATCGACAGCGGGGTTCAGGCGCAGCATCCGCATATCCTGGCGAATAATCTCGACCCTGGGTTTGCTGTCACACGCGACGGAACGGTGCTTTCAGGGCCGAAGTTCACGCAGGACCGGCTGGGGCATGGCACGGCTGTGATGGCAGCGATCCAGCAGTGGTCGCCCCAGGCACGGTGCACGCCGGTGCGCGTCTTTGACGATGCGCTGCGCGCGTCTCCGCGTGCGCTGGTGGCGGCCCTGGGGCATTGCATCGACGCGGGCTTTGACCTCGTGAACCTGAGCCTCGGCACGACCAATACCGCGCATCAAGAAGCTTTTGGCGCGGTAGCAATGTTGGCGCGCGAGGCTGGCGTGGTGCTTGTCGCGGCAAGCGATATAGACGGAACGCCCTGCTTTCCCGGTGCCTTGCCGGATGTTCTGGGCGTTGGCCTGGACTGGGATTGCCCGCGCGAAACCTGCGTTCCGGGCGACGAAACTGCTGGAATCTGTTTTCAGACATCCGGCCATCCGCGCCCGATTGATGGCGTTCCGCAGCGCCGCAATCTTCATGGGATCAGCTTTGCCGTTGCCAACGTAACCGGCTTTGCGGGGCGGGCGCTGGCGGGGGTGACGCACCTGCCAAACGGGCCTGCCCGGCTTGATGCACTGCGCGACTTGCTGGGCGCATCATACGTCAAATGACGCATTCGATGCCGGGGCTCCTTTCACTAGCCCTGAAGCATCCGGTTTTTCCGCTTCACGGCCCCTGAGATAGGGGCACTACCTGGAGATTTTCATGGTCCGACCCCGGCTGGGAACCCTTGCTGTTTCTGTTTTCGCACTTGCTTTGGCATCGTGCTCCGGTTCCGGGACCGGTTCTGATGCCGCCAAGGGCGACGGCGTCGCTGTAGGTGTTCTGCATTCTCTGACTGGCACTATGGCTATCAGCGAGATCACCGTGAAAAATGCCGAAATGCTGGCGATCGAAGAGATCAACGCTGGCGGCGGTGTTCTTGGCAAGACGATCCGCGCCGTGATCGAGGATGGGGCTTCCGATCCATCGACCTTCGCGCAGAAGGCCTCGAAACTGATCGAGAGTGATGGTGTGGTTACCGTGTTCGGTGGCTGGACCTCGGCAAGCCGCAAGGCAATGCTGCCGGTGTTCGAACGGACGAACAATCTGCTGTGGTATCCCGTACAGTTCGAGGGGAACGAATGTTCGCCCAACATCATGTATTCAGGCGCGCAGCCAAACCAGCAGGCGCTGCCCGCGCTTGAGTGGGCCATCGGGCAGGGCTTCAACAGCTACTTCCTTGTTGGCTCGGATTACGTCTATCCGCGCACGGCCAACCTGATCCTTAAAAAGCACATCGAAAAGGCCGGAAAAACGGTCCTCGGCGAATCCTATGTGCCGTTGGGCGGAACCGACTTCTCGGGTGTTATCGCGCGGATCCAGCAATCGAAACCAGCGATCATCATCAACACGCTGAACGGCGATTCCAATGTTGCCTTCTTCAAACAGATGCAGGCCGCGGGCCTCAGCCCCAAAACGCTGCCGATCATCTCCTTCTCCATTGGTGAGCAGGAAGCGCAGGCCATGGGGACGGCGTTGGTAGAAGGCAGCTATGCGGCTTGGAACTATTTCCAGAGCCTGCCGGGCGATGCCAATACCAAGTTCGTGACGGCCTATCGCAACAAGTTCGGTGGTGACGCTGCGATCACCGATCCGATGGTTCACGCCTATCTCGATGTCTATGCGTGGAAGGCCGCTGCCGAGAAGGCCGGTGGGTTTGATCCCAACGCCGTCCGCAAGGCAGCGACGAGCCTGAGTGCATTCGACACGCCGATGGGCAAGGTCAGCTTCGCGCCAAACCAGAGCCTGGTACAGAGAGCCTACATCGGCAAGCTGAAGCCAGACGGTCAGTTTGAAATAATCGCGGACTCCGGCGCTGACATCCAGCCCGAGCCGTATGACGCCCTCGCTTTCCCCGGAAAGTCCTGCAAGCTTTGATGAAAGGACCGGCTTCGGGTTCTGCCCGGAGCCGGTGACGGACTGCCATGGATTCCGCGCTTTTCCTCAACCAGCTGTTTAACGGGTTCTCGCTGGCTTCGCTGTACCTGCTGGCCTCGCTGGGGCTGGCGCTGTCCTTCGGGATCATGCGGGTCATAAATATGGCGCACGGCGAAATGCTGATGCTGGGCGGCTATCTAGCCTGGCTGACGCTGATGGTGGTGCCGGGCGGGGCCGGGATATTGCTTGCCCTGCCAGTTGCTTTTCTCGGCGCTGCGGCGATGGGCGGGCTGGTCCAGTCCACGGTGATCCGTCGCCTTTCGTCCCGGCCGCTTGACACCTTGCTTGCCACCTGGGGCGTAAGCCTGATCCTTCAGCAGGCCGCGCGTGACCTCTTTGGCGCAATCGGTGTCGAAGTGCGCGCGCCTGAATGGTTGAACAGCAGCTTTGAGCTGGCGGGAGTTACCATTCCGTCGGCCCGGCTTTTCATTATCGGCATGGCGTTTCTGGTACTTGCCGGACTGGCGCTGGTGTTGCTCAAGACGCGGATCGGCTTGCTGACCCGCGCGGTCAATCAGGATCGGATGATGGCATCGGCGACTGGCATTGACGTAAAGCGCGTGGACTTTCTGGTCTTCTGCCTTGGCTCGGGCATTGCCGGGCTGGCTGGCGTCATGCTGGCGCTGCTTGGCCCCGTCACACCCAACGTCGGCCAAAGCTACATCATTCCCGCCTTCCTCGTTGTCGTTATGGGCGGTCTAGGCAGCATAGTCGGCACGACGGCCGCAGCGCTGATCCTTGGCGTGTTTTCCGCGCTAGCCCAGATCTACGTCGACGTAAGCGTCGCGCAGATGCTGATGCTGGTGTTCGTGATCCTGTTCATCCAGATCCGCCCGCAGGGTGTGGTCGCTGTAAAGTCGAGGCAACTCGATGCGTGAAATCACCCTTCCCAAGCCGCTGCAGCGCATGCAGCCATATTTGCCCTGGCTGCTTCTCGCACTTGGTGTAGCCGCCCCGGTCTTCCTCTCGGCCTATGACCTGAACCTGCTCGCCCGCTTCATGGCGATGGGTATCCTGGCTTGCGGCCTTGTACTGATCTGGGGGCACGGCGGCATCCTTAGCCTGGGGCAGGGCGTGTTCTTTGGCCTTGGCGGGTATGCCATTGCCATGCACATGAAGCTGGCTGACCTGCCTGACGGCGAATTGCCTGATTTCATGCTCTGGAGCGGCCGAGAGGTGCTGCCCATCTGGTGGGAGCCATTCGCCAGCGTCCCATTCACCATCGCGGCGATCATCCTTGTACCAATGTTGGCGGGTGCGATCTTCGCTTGGGCAGTGTTCCACCGCCGGGTAGGAGGGACATACTTCGCGCTTATCACTCAGGCGCTCGCACTGGCCTTTGCCACGCTGATCATCAGCCAGCAGGACGTAACGGGCGGCTTCAACGGCCTGACTGACTTTACGTCGGTTTTTGGCTTTGGGCTTTCCAGCCCCGGCACGGCGAACGGATTGTACTGGGTGACGCTGGCGATCCTGTGCATTGCCTTTTTGGGGCTGCGCTGGCTGCTTGCCTCGCGGTTCGGCATCATGCTGCGGGCGACGCGTGATGGCGAAAATCGCGTCCGCTTCCTCGGTTATGCCACCACGCCGTTCAAGACCGTAGCTTTCGCGATCGCAGCGCTGCTGGCCGGCGTGGCGGGTGCCTTGTTCACCTTGCACGCAGGGGTGATTTCACCGGCGCTGATCGGGGTAGTGCCCTCGATCGAAATGGTGATCTGGGTCGCTGTGGGTGGACGCTACAGTTTGGCGGGAGCCATCGTGGGTGCGCTTGTGGTCAATCTGGCGCGTGATTCCGTTTCCAGCGCGATACCGGAACTGTGGCTCTATCTGATGGGCGCGATGTTTATCCTTGTTGTGACGCTGTTGCCCAAGGGGCTGGCCGGGCTCGTCAAGGAACGCAAGGCAGGAGGCGTAGCATGAACAGTACAACGTCTCAGCTGCTGCTGGCAGTCGACGGGGTGACAGTAGAGTACAGCGGCTTCAAGGCGCTCGATGGCTTCAGCATGACGCTGGATCGCGGTGAGACACGGGTTGTTATCGGCCCGAATGGGGCGGGAAAGTCCACCCTTTGCGATACGATCATCGGCCGCGTTCGTCCTACCTCAGGCCGAGTGCTGTTCAAAGGCGAGGACATCAGCCGTCTGCCCGAACAGAGTATCGTTGGACGCGGCATCTGCCGGAAATTTCAGGCCCCCGGTGTTCTACCGATGCTGACCGTGCGTGAGAACATGGGGCTTGCCGCGCGACGCGACCGCCGCTGGTGGATGACATTCGGCATCGGCATTCCCGCAGAGGACCGAGCGGTAATTGACGAAACGCTGGATCGCGTGGGCCTTACCCACCGCGCTGACGTTCCGGGCGGGCAGCTTGCGCATGGCGAGAAACAGTGGCTGGAGATCGGCATGGTTCTGGCCACCGGCGCGCAGCTTCTGCTGCTTGACGAGCCTACCGCGGGCATGGGGCCTGCCGAAACCGCGCGAACGGCGGAACTGATCCTTAGCCTTGGTACGGAGCGAACAGTTCTCGTGATTGATCACGATATGAGCTTTGTCGAACAACTTGGGGCACCTGTCACAGTTATGCACCACGGCAAGTTCCTCAAGCAGGGTTCGTTGGCCGAAGTGCGCAGCGATCCGCAGGTTGCTGCCGTTTATCTGGGGCACGCCGCATGACCGAGGCACTGCTGAGTATTTCACATCTTCGCGCTGGTTATGATCAGACGCAGGTTCTGTGGGATGTCGATCTGGAATTGCCGCGCGGCGAGGTCATGGCGCTGATCGGGCGCAATGGCGTGGGTAAGACCACGTTGCTGCACACCATCATGGGAACGCGGCCGATATCGTCGGGTACCCTGCATTTCGACGGTGATGACATGACCGCAAGCCCATCGCATCGCCGCGCACGGGCGGGCATCGGTTTCGTGCCGCAGGGACGGCATATCTTTCCGCAGCTGACCGTCATGGAAAACCTTGAGACCGGGCTTTGTGCAGTGGGGAACCGCGGCGGGACGGATGGGGGCAAGGTGCCGCAGCATGTCTTTGACCTGTTTCCCAAGCTCTACGACATCCGGTCACGCGCCGGGGGTTTCCTTTCCGGGGGAGAGCAGCAACAGCTTGCCATCGGCAGGGCTCTGACGGGCAGGCCGCTGCTGCTGCTGCTTGATGAACCTACAGAAGGAATCCAGCCCAGCGTTGTGCAGCAGATCGAACAGGCGTTGGCCCATGTGCGTGACGAATTGGGCATGACGGTCATCGTGGTCGAACAGTATCTCGACTTCGTCTGGCGCTTTGCCGATCGTTATTTGGCGATGCAGAACGGCCGGATCACGCACAGCGGCCTTATTTCAGAGCATAGCGCGCAGGACGTCGCGCATCTTGTACAGGTTTAGCGGAAACGGGCGCGCCTACGGCTGACGGGCGGATGAAGGCCAACATGACCGGGTGCTGGACGACTGGCCAATGGCAGCTTAATCCTAGGCGCAGTCCCTGACAGTTTGGGACGCCGGGAATAATCCCGCTTACCCACACAGCCAGGGCCCCTGAATCACGATGACTGCGCTTCGCCTGCTCACACTATTTGTCGCGATGATGTTGGCGCTGGGAGAGTTGGCCCGCTGGTGGGGTGATGCACGCCTTGTGCCGCTGGCGTTTGATGAACTGCTGGTTGCTGCCGTGATGCTGGTCGCCGTGCTTTGGGCGCGGCGACTGGGCCCTGCGATCTTTGCTTTCGCATGGGGTTGTTACTGCGGCCTCGTCGTATCCTTGTTGATCCCGACGCTGGACCACCTTCTGTATGGTCCGCCAAAAGAGAGTGCGATCTTCTACGCGGTCATTCTTGCGGTGATGCTTGTTGCGGGGGTTTGGGCGACTGTACGGGCGCTGGCGCTGTGCCGGGGATCAACGTGCGAACGCTGAAAGTGCCGCTGCCCGGCTGCGCGCTGTAACGCGCGTCGCCAAGGACGAGCTCCGTACCCTCTGGAAGGTGGCGAATGCGGGCGAATGGATAGCGGGACCAGTAAAGGAAATCCGCCACCGGCTTGTACCGTCTCGCGGCTTCAATCGCCGGATCGTCCATGTTGGTCCTGACAAGCCCCGGTTCGATGGTAAGCTTGGGAGAGGGGAGCCAACCGAAATCGCCAAACCCATAGCTGTCCCCGACTTCGAACAGGATCCGCCTGCGGAAGGGATTGATGGGACCCGGGCTGGCGAGCACCCGCGTTGGCTGCTGGCCTTGCGCGGCAAGTGTGCGGCTCACGTAATGCTCGGCGGCGCGGCCCGCGGCGGCCATCGCGGCACCGTAGCCCGTGACGAGCAGAAGTGCGATCAAAGCAGGCCGTCCAGCATTTGCGTGTCCTTGCCTTTTCCGCTGCAAGGACAGCCACGTGCCGGCGCCCAGCGCGATCCACATCCACAGGTCGATAATGAACAGCGTGTCGCCATAAAACCAGCGTTGTGAAAACGGCATAAGAAAACGGATGCCATAGGTGTTGAGGTAATCGAGCAGCGGATGCGAAAGGATGCCGATGTAGGCCAGCACCAGAACCCAGCCGAACCGCACGGGTAACCGTCCAACTGGGCGACGGTCGCGGTTTGTCTGCCAGCGATCGAACAGGACCATTGCCGGGGCAAGCAACAGGGGCAGTATGACAAGTGCGATCGGACCGTGCGTCCAGCCGCGCCGCCATGCGAGGTTTTCCCCGAACAGCAGACCTAGCGCATCGATATCGGGCAGGTTCGCCGCGATCATCAGCGTGGCAAGGCCAAGACCGGTCTTCCGTCTCAATCCGGTCAGGCCCAGTGCTGCGCCGACGAGCGTATGCGAGAGATTATCCATCCGTTACTTGCCTCCGCGCGCTGTCATCTGTGCGCGGCATCTGTGCTGCAAGGACTAAGTCGCCTATTGTCCGTGCGAAGGCATTTCGGAGATACAGATTTTCATCGGAATCGCGAGAATCCTTGCCCTAAACGGCTCCTGCTTTCAAAAGCGCCCCGACGAAACTGCGCGATAAAGGAGTACCGACCGAAATGCGGATCGAATGTCAGGCACTTAAGTCCAAAGTCATGCCTGCGGACCAAGCTGCGTCGCTCATCGATTCGGGTAGCACGGTCGGCATGAGCGGCTTTACGGGATCCGGATATCCCAAGGCGGTACCCCTTGCGCTGGCCCAGCGCATCGAAGCCGCCCACGCCGCCGGCGACCGTTTTCGAGTGAGCGTCTGGACCGGTGCATCCACCGGCCCGGAACTGGATGGAGCATTGGCTAAGGCCGATGGCATCGAGTTTCGACTACCCTACAATTCCGACCCGATCGCGCGCGAAAAGATCAACCGCGGCGAGATGAACTATTTCGACATGCACCTTAGTCAGGTGGCGCCGATGGCCTGGCAGGGCTTTCTGGGCCCACTGGACACCGCCATCATCGAAGTTGCGGGCATCCGTGCCGACGGCAGCCTTATTCCCTCATCATCAGTGGGCAACAACAAGACGTGGCTGGACCGTGCACAAAAGGTCATCCTGGAAGTTAACAGCTGGCAGAATGAAGCGCTCGAGGGGATGCACGACATTTATTACGGCACGGCGCTTCCACCGAACCGTGTGCCGATCCCGCTGGTAAAGCCGGATGATCGGATTGGTGAGGCGTATTTCCGGTGTGATCCGGCCAAGATCGTTGGCATTGTCGAAACGGATACGCCAGACCGGAATTTGCCCTTTTCTCCGCCGGACGAAACGGCGAATTCCATTGCCGGGCATTTGCTGGAATTCTTCCGGAACGAGGTGAGCAAGGGTCGGCTGCCACAATCGTTGCTGCCGTTGCAATCGGGCGTGGGTAACATTGCCAACGCTGTCCTGACCGGACTGGTCGATGGGCCGTTCCATGGCATGACGGCCTACACCGAAGTCATTCAGGACGGGATGCTCGACCTGCTGGACGCCGGGCGCCTTACGATGGCGTCGGCCACGGCATTTTCGCTCAGCCCTGAGGCTGCGGCCCGCATTAATGCGAATATGGGGCGCTATCGCGACCGCATGATCCTGCGGCCACAGGAAATCAGCAACCACCCCGAATTGATCCGGCGTCTGGGCTGCATCGCGATGAACGGGCTGATCGAGGCCGACATCTATGGCGCGGTCAATTCGACCCATGTCATGGGGTCACGCATTCAGAACGGCATTGGCGGGTCCGGTGATTTCGCGCGCAACGCCTATATATCGGTCTTCGTGACGCCATCGACAGCCAAGGGTGGGCGCATCTCGGCCATTGTGCCGCAGGTCAGCCATGTTGATCACATCAGCCAGGATGTGCAGGTGATCGTCACCGAGCAGGGAGTGGCCGATCTGCGCGGACTTAGCCCCAAGGAACGCGCCGCGCTGATAATCGCAAACTGCGCACATCCCGATTATCGGCCGATGCTGACGGATTATTATGAGCGGGCCAAAAAAGGCTCCTATGGGCTGCAATCGCCTTCGCTTCCCAGCGAGGCGCTCTCATGGCACCAGCGCTTCATGGAAACCGGGACAATGATGCCCTGAGCGGGTCAGGCTGTTTTTAGGGGAGATCGCGCTGGACAAGCACCAGTGACGGCTCCCCTTCGACAGGTGACAGGGTGAAACCCATTTGCTGCTCAAGCGAGATCGCTGCCTGATTGTCGCGACTTTCGATGGACTCGATCTGCTTTAGCCCTCGCGCGGTTGCATAGCGGGTCACGTGTTCCAGCAGGCTCCAGCTGATGCCGCGCCGTTTGTATTCGGGCCGGATCGCGATGGCGACTTCGCCGGTGTTCCGATGAGGGTCGATTGCCAGCAAGGCAGATGCGATGATCGTGTCTCCGCCCGGCGCAATCGCGACGAACCGCTCATTAAGTTCGTGATCCACGTCTACCATGCTGTGGATAAGAGATGTGTCCAGCTTGGGTGTGCTGAGGAAACGGAAGCGCAGGTCTTCGGGTGTCAGGTGCCGAAGAAAATCGCCTAACAGCACTTCATCGGCCGGGGTCACTGGTCGGGTGTCGAATTCGAAACCGGTCTGGGTAACCAGCCGGCGGCTCCATTCTGCTGCTGTCGGCACAATTGTCCTCCTGCCTTACATTATTGCTAGGACGTTTGAGGATCGTGATTGATCCCAGCGGGTTAGAACAAGGATGGCGGAAAACGTGTAAGCGGCCGCCGCCGTCCGACCCTGCCGGGCACCCCGTGACTGGATTTGTTGAACCGGAACTGCTAGGCCGCGCAACCCGGATTGCGGGGAGCGGATGGCGTTTGAACGCTCTATTTCGTCTCGTGATCACAGGGCCGCCAGGGGCATGCTCGAACACGATCCAGGCTCCTTAATTCTCGTTCGATTTCGAACTCATGATCAGGGACCTTTTAATGGACGATACGCTACGTCGCGCCGCACTTGATTACCATCGTTTACCCCGGCCCGGCAAATTGCGGATCGAACCGACCAAGCGAATGGTCAACCAGCGCGATCTGGCCCTTGCGTACTCTCCAGGAGTAGCTGCGCCTTGCGAAGAGATCGCGGCGGATCCTGACAAGGCAATGGATTATACCGCGCGCGGTAACCTTGTTGCGGTGATTTCCAACGGCACTGCAGTCCTTGGCCTTGGCGCTATCGGAGCCTTGGCCTCGAAGCCGGTGATGGAGGGCAAGGCCGTTCTGTTCAAGAAATTTGCGGACATTGATGTGTTCGACATTGAAGTCGATACGACTGACCCCGAGAAATTCATCGAGACTGTCGCGCTGCTTGAGCCAACCTTTGGGGGGATCAACCTTGAGGACATACGCGCGCCGGAGTGCTTTGTAATCGAGGCCGCGCTCAAGGAACGCATGAATATTCCGGTCTTTCATGACGATCAGCACGGCACGGCGATCGTAGTGGCAGCAGCAGTGCGCAACGCGCTTGTGCTTCAGGACAAGGCACTTGCCGAAGCGCGGCTGGTGACGTCCGGTGCAGGGGCGGCGGCGCTTGCCTGTGTCGATTTGCTCGTCTCGATGGGGCTTCCTGCAGAGAACGTGACGCTGACTGACAAGGACGGCGTCGTCCATGCAGGACGTGAAGGCATGGCGCCGAACATGGCCCGCTATGCCCGTCACACGAATGCGCGAAGCCTGCCCGAGGTCCTGCCGGGCGCCAATGTGTTCCTCGGTCTCTCGGCACCGGGCGTTTTGAAGCCCGAGTGGCTGCCGCTTCTGGCTGATCGTCCGCTGATATTTGCGCTGGCAAACCCTGAACCAGAGATCCTGCCCGAGATCGCCCGCGCTGCGCGCCCCGATGCAATCATTGCGACAGGCCGTTCCGACTATCCCAATCAGGTCAACAACGTCCTGTGCTTCCCCTACATCTTCCGCGGTGCGCTGGATGCGGGGGCGAGCACCATCAATGAGGCGATGAAGGTTGCCGCTGCAGAGGCTATTGCTTCGCTTGCCCGCTTGCCCGCGCATGAAAGCGTGGCGCAGGCTTACGGTGGGCAGAAATTGATGTTCGGGCCGAACTACATCATCCCAACGCCGTTCGATCCACGCCTGATCGCAGAGATCGCGCCAGCCGTCGCCAAGGCGGCGATCGACAGCGGTGTGGCCCGGCGGATGTTGGATATCGACGAGTATCGTCGGTCCCTCAGCCGGAAGAATGCGCGTTCGACGCAAATGATGATGCCCGTGTTCGAGGCCGCGCGGCACAGCCAGACGCGTATCGCTTATGGTGAGGGCGAGGATGAGCGCGTGTTGCGTGCGATTCAGGACGCGCTTGACGAGAATATCGTGCGCCCCGTGATCGTGGCGCGGCGGCGGATTCTTGAACAGCGGCTGCCAACAATGGGGCTTCGCTTCCAACTGGACCGCGATGTCGAGGTGATCGATCCCGAGACTGATCACGAGGCTCTTCGTCCGCTGATCGAGGCTTATGGCGCCGTTGCTGCGCGAAAGGGCGTGCCTTCGGCAGAGATCGTTCGCCACGTCTATCGCCGCCCGACCGTGACGGCCGCGATGCTGCTGCGCACCGGCCACGTCGATGCGGCGCTGGTTGGCGGAAACTCTGAATATTGGGGGCAGATCGAATATATTCTGCGCATCATCGATCGTGCACCCGACGCGAGCCGTGTCTATGCGCTTTCGGGTCTCATTCTGGAAGCCGGTGCTCTATTCTTGACCGACACGCATATGGTCACGGAGCCAACGCCTGAGCAGATCGCGGAGATGACAATGCTCGCCGCGGCAGAGGTGCGTCAATTTGGTCTCGAACCGCGTGCTGCCCTGCTGTCACATTCAAATTTTGGTTCTTCGCACAGCCCCAGCGCGCGCAAGATGCGTACCGCTTTGGAGATCATTCGCGCGAAGGCACCAGACCTTTTGGTCGATGGCGAAATGCACGCAGATGCGGCGCTTTCGCAGCAGGTCCGTGAGCATCTGGTGCCCGACGGTAGCTTTGAGGGCGCCGCCAATCTACTCGTGATGCCAAATCTGGATTCTGCGAACATTGCGTTGACTGCGCTTTCGGCCGCATCCAACTCTCCCACCATAGGGCCGATGCTGATGGGTCTGTCCAAACCGATCCACGTGCTCACGCCTGGTGTCACGGCACGCGGCATCCTCAATCTGACGACAATTGCTGCTGCAGAGGTTGCGCAGCGGCGATAGCAATCGCCTCAATTCTGCTGACCATTCGGGCCGCGGGGTTTTCCCGCCGGCCCGGTGTTCGGCGGGGCGCTTTTGGGATGGATCGCGCTAGCCGATTGCGGAGATGCCCGCCGGTGAAGGCGGGGGCGTAAACACTGAAAGCCCGGCGCTCATGCCCCCGGACGCGGGTGGTAGTCCTTTCGAGCCCGTTGGCTTATTTTGTCTGTTAACGGACTACCGCCAAAGTCAGCGCGCGGGCCACTCATGCGGTATCAATTGCCGTGGGCAAGCTCGTTACTCTGCTGCGCGAGCAGGGGGAGAATGCGTTCGTCCGCCAGAACCGTGCAGAAATATTCGTTCAGCTGCCGGATTTTGCCATCGGCGAACGTGAACACGAAGACGTACTGGTTGCAATAGGGCTGACCGTTGCTGAGTTCTGCGTTGCCTTCGAATTCCAGAACGACGGTGTCACCCTCTGCAATGATCTTTTCCACCCTTGGCCGAAACCCGGTGGGAATAATGTCGCGAAAGGCAGCGGCGGTGGCCAGCATCGTTTCGCGGTTACGGCGCCCGGAAACCTTCCCGAAGCCCTTGGTGAATGTTTCTGCATCGGGCGTGGTGCAGCGGCCCATGCCCTCGGCATCGCCATCGCTCATGGCTTGCAGGAAATCCAGGGCGACCTTCTTGTTGGCTTCGCTCATGTCGTGTTCTCCCATTCGCGTTTTTTGGCTGTCCGTCACAGCCCCATCCGCTCAGCTTCGCGCATCAACAGATCGCTGGGATCGCCGCAGGCATGGCGGCCTGCCAACCAGCCATGCGTCATGCCGCGTGCATTGGAGATGCCGCTTTGCATGACGGCCCCCGTTTCCATGCGTGCAGCCGAATTGCCCGCCGCGTAGAGGCCATCGATTGGCTTGTCGTCCCAGCCCATGACGCGGGCATGATTGTCGGTGAGCAGCCCGGTGGTGGGAATGGCGGTGCCGCCCATGCGTTTCAGTTCCACGGCATAGAACGGTGCCTTCACCAGCGGCCCGAGGTTCGGATTGGGCTTGTGGAAGGGATCGCCGCACATCCATGCGCTCCATGGGTGGGTGCCCCGGCCATGGTCAGGGTCTTCACCCTTCTCAGCATGCGCATTGAAGCGCGCGATGGTTTCTTCCAGCCCTGCGCGGTCCACGCCCATCTGGAAGGCCAGATCGCCGACCGTGTCTGCCTTTACGCCAAAGCCTTCGGGCCAGTCCTGCCCGGGCGTAAGCGAGGCGAATGGGTACTTTTCCAGCACCTGGCTATCGATCACCACCCAGCATGGAAAGTTGGGATGCGTCTGGTTGCCGCCATCGATGTGGTCGATTGCGTAGTAGAATGAACGGTAGAAGGCTTCGTTGCCAAAACGCTTGCCCGAACGGTTGACCACAATCGTATGCGGCTGGCCGATCACTGGTAGCGCACTGCGCCACAACGGCTTGCCTTCCTCGTCCTCCTCACCGGGAACAGTGATACCCAGTGATGTGATGTCGGGCACAGATGCCGTTCGCGCGCCGAGCGGTCCCGCGAGACGGAAGTTGGCGCCATTGATGCCGGAAAACAGCATCGAGCCGAGTTCAAGCTGCTGGCTCAGCGTCTTGTTGTAGTCCTGGTTTTGTTCGTAGCTACTGACAGCGATCACTACGCCCTTGTTCGCCTTGACGAAGATGTCCTTGCCATCCTGCACGGCCCGCACGCCTACAACGCGGGTGCCGTCGGCGATGATTTCCTCCACGCTGGTGCCGGTTATCAGCGGAATGCCGCGATCAAGCGCCCCCTTGACGAAATAGGCAGCGAGGCCGGGGCCAAGGCAGCGCTCGTCCTTCGTCAGGCGTTCGCCCATGAGCTGGAAGTCCCATTTCAGCATGTTCGCCGTGCCACCTGCCGCAAACATGTCGTGGTGGGTAAGGCCGGAGGGCATCTGCGGCGAAAGGCGCGTCTTGCCCTGCCACTCACCCAGTGTTTCGCCGGGGAAGGGAAGGCATTCGAGCATGCGCCCTTCGGCAACCGCATCGTTGGTGGCTGTATAGTAGTAATCCGGACAACCGCGGATGACCTCCATTTTAAGGCCGATGCGATCTTCGAAATACTTCAGCGCCAAGCGTGCGTGCACAACCTTGTTGAGGATGGCAGCATCACTGCCATAATCCATCGACAGGCGCTTTACGTAGCGAAAGCCGCTTTCAGGGGAATCTTCAATACCCAGTTCGGCGGCGTGATGGTTGCCGGCGACCCAGACCTCGCCCATGGACAGGGCCGTTACGCCGCCGACCTGATCGGAACGTTCAAGTACCACGGCGCTTGAACCGTTTTCGTGCGCGGTGATCGCTGCCGAAAGGCCGCCGATGCCAGAGCCGACGGCGACAATGTCTGCTTCCAGATCCCACTGTGCGGGCAGATTTCTGAGCATTTCGATTACCTCTTTCCCAAACAAGGCTTGCGTACACAGCAATTGCTGTTGTCGGGGCCCATCCGGCCCAGCCTTTGACAGTGGATTGCCCGATTTGCTGTACCCCGGCAACATTAAAAGATACCGCTCTGTATTTTTGCGCTAGGCATTCGATCCGATGACCAAGATCATTCCCGACCCCCATCGCCGAACCCGCGGCCGTCCCAGCGCGGAAAGCATGGCGCTGATTGAGCGGGAGATCCTGCACGTCGCGCTCGATCAGTTCGTGGAGCATGGGTATGGTGTGTCGATGGCCCAGATCGTTAAAGCGGCGGGCATATCCAAGACCACGCTGTATTCGCGGTTTGCATCAAAAGAAGAACTGTTCCGGGCAATTATCCGCCAGCAGATCGAACGGGTCGCTGAAACGATGCCTCTGGGTTCGTCCAAGGCCTACTACGATCTTGAGGAAGGTCTTGAGAACTATGCCAACCGGACACTTGAGATCAGCCTTGAAAGCAGCTTCATCGAGGTGAACCGCCTGATCTATAGCGAGGCCCGTCGCTTTCCCGAGCTTGGCGTTGCTGCAGCCGAACGCAATCAGGTGGGTATCGAGCAGCTATCCGAATTCATCCGCTATCGAGCCGAAGCGGATGGCGTTCCGTGCAAAGACCCAACTACCGTGGCAGAAGTTCTGCTGTTCCTGATGAGGGGCTGGTATTTCAACGCCATGCTTACGAATTCAGTGATCCCCACGCCAGATCGTGAAGATTGGGTGCGACGATCCATCCGCACGCTGATCGCGTCCCGATCCGAATGGTAAGGCGGGGCGCTATGGATGTTCGCTGATGGCATTTTGAAGCGGTAGAAAAATCGCTGGCCATGTCACACAGGGCCGCGCTGTCTCGTCATGCTGCTATCACCACGAATATAGGAGATCGCAATGACACCCCGCGCCGATATCTACGCAGTGTCGCCTGACATTTTCAAAGCCTGGTTTGATTTTTCGATGAAGGTCGATGAATGCGGACTTGAAAAATCACTGCTGGAGCTTGTGAAGATCCGCGCTTCGCGGTGGATGCGATAGGCATCCCGAGTGGCGGGAGCCAGCTACACTGACGAGGGAAGCGTATCGCATGCTAATCTTTGCTCGTCGATCAGTCGGAGTGACTATCGGTGCGGGGAATGCGCTCTGCACCGATGTGGGCGCGCCCCTGCGCTGCTGCGAGGGTCTCCTGACGATGACGTTCGCGGTACGATGCGCGTTGCGCTTCGGTCCGTTGGCCATGGCAGGCAGGGCAGCTGACGCCTTCTTCATACAGCGATGAATTGCAGCCATCCGCATCCAGCGGAACCCGGCAGGCGTGGCAAAGCGAATACGTGCCTTCGACCAGGCCGTGACCGACGGTAACCCGCTGGTCAAAGACAAAGCATTCACCGTGCCAGAGGCTTTGTGCTTCGGGCACTGTTTCCAGATATTTGAGCACGCCGCCCTTGAGGTGGTACACATCCTCAAGCCCCTCCTGCTTAAGGAAGGCCGTTGATTTTTCGCAGCGGATACCGCCGGTGCAGAACATCGCGATTTTCGGTGGCTTTCCGGTGCCTAGAAGCTGCGCGCGCTCGCGACGGAACCAGTCGGGAAAGTCCCGGAAAGTGATGGTGTTGGGATTGATCGCGCCGTTAAACGTGCCCACCGCAACTTCGTAATCATTCCGGGTGTCAATCACGATCGTGTCGGGATCGGAGATCAACGCGTTCCAGTCCTGCGCATCGACATAGGTGCCGACGCTGGCCAGAGGGTCAATATCCGGCTGGCCCATCGTCACGATCTCGCGCTTGATCCGAACTTTCATGCGGTGAAACGGCATCGTGGATGCGGTCGACAGCTTCACGTCCAGATCGGCGCAGCCCGGCAGGGTGCGGATGTGCTCAAGCACGTTGGCGATCCCATCGGACGTTCCGGCGATCGTGCCGTTTATGCCTTCATGCGCGAGCAGCAGCGTACCGCGGATACCTTGCTGCACACAAAGCTGGTTGAGGGGCACGCGCAGGCTGGCGCAATCGCCGAAGCGCGTGAAGCAATACAGGGCGGCAACCTGCAGGGGTGCATGAATTTCGGGGCGAGTAGTATGCATGGCTGGCGCCATAGCGCCTGATGACAGGCTCGTCAGCATAAGCCTGTCAGTTTCGTATCGGGAGCGGCAACCGTGTAGGCGATTGCCCTTTGCTACAGTCGTGCGGTGCAGGAAACTTGCGGCCGAAGCAACCGACCCGCTTTCGCGGCGACCCGGCTTCCCTTCCATGGGAAAATTCTGTAGAATTCGCTGAGTTGGTGCATCCCGCGAGCGGTTGCGTTTAGACCAGAGGACATGGCAGGCCGCCCGCATCGAAGGGGAGGGCCTATGCCTGTTGCAATTGCCATCGCATTGCTCGTGCTAGGCTCGGTACTATTCCACTTGCTTAGCCCTTGGTGGCAGACACCGCTTGCTTCCAACTGGGGAGCGATTGATTCAGCACTGAACATTACTTTGTGGATCTGTGGTGCCGTTTTCGTGATCCTCAACCTGTTCCTGGCGTACACGGTTATGCGCTTTCGCCACCGGCCGGGGCACAAGCACCGAAGGCGGACGCGGCCGCGAAATAAGAACCGCGCTTCTTCAGGATCAGCGGCTGACGGCGCGGGTGTAGAGGTGCCAGGTTGAATAGCCTAGAACCGGCAATACCACCGCCAGACCGATAAACGCCGGAAGCGACCCCACAATCAGCATGGCTACAACAATCAGTCCCCAGATCGCGACTGGAATGGGGTTCTGCCACGCGACGCGCAAGGACGTATGCATCGCCACGCCAACTCCCACGGGCCGGTCGACAACCATTGGGAAGGACACGACCGTCAAGGCCAGCGCAAGCGTGGCAAAGACCAGTCCGACGAGATTGCCGACGATGATCATCTGCCAACCTGCCGGCGTGGTAAAGACCGCGTGCAGGAATGCCGCTACAGATCCAGTCGCGTCAGGCGCGGCTTTGCCAAGGGTCACGATATAAATAAGCCAGGCTGAGGTGACCCAGAACATGAAAAGCAGGAATAATATCGCTGTCATGGCGAACAGTTGAAAGGCGGCCGGGCCGCGCAGCACGTCCAGGAAATGCCGCCACCGGGTATCAAGTCCCTGTTCCCGGCGGCGGGCTAGTTCATAAAAGCTTGCGGCGATCGCGGGACCAAACAGGATGGATCCCGCCAGCAAAGGGAAGATCAGGGGCAGAAGTGATTGTTGAAAAGCATAAATGACCGCGAGAACAACCGCGGCGGGATATACCAGCCCGATGAAAACCAGATCGCCACGCAGATCGAGGAAGTCTTTCCATCCCTGTTCAAGGGACATTCGCAAATCATGTAAATCAATTTTGCGAATGGAGACAAGTTCCGTTTCGGTGTCCCGCGTCGTAACCGTGTGCTGCGCTACTGCCATCACCCATCGTCCCATCATTCTGGCCGAAAGAATGCTAGTTTAGCCAATCACTGTAAGACCATTATGCGGAGCTCCAAGACTGTCTTGTTCAGCTGCATTTGTGGCCTGGCCCAGCATGATCGTGGCCTGAGGTGCTACATTGCCAATGCGGGCATGATACTCCCTCACGGCCGATCAAGGCAAGTTTATCCCTTCGTATGGTGTTGCACGCCGCTACGGGCGGCACAGCTGACGAAAGCTTGCGCTGATTAAATCGTGCCAGGTTTGTAGGCGCGTAAACCCCAGCCCGATGTGTCCATGAGAGCGAGGCCGACCGTTGAAGTACTGCTCTCATCCATCACTTCGGCCCAGCGATGCGCAACTGTTTCGATAGTGTGATTGCGCTGTTTGAAGCCAGCCGTGCGGGAAATGTAGCAGCGCTGTACGTCGCCCCCGACGGAATCAATGCATTCGCCTGTCACAGGGCAGCTCCCATGTGCCAGGAAAGCAACTGCGGGTGAAGACATGTCCGCAGGCAGGCTTTCCTTTGATTGGACAAGCAGCGGCGAGTTTTCTTCAAGCGTAGAGATGACGAGCCGCGTGTATCCGCCTGGGCTCACCGCGTTCACCTTGATGCCCAGCGGTTCACCTTCGGCGGCCAGCGCGCGGGTGAGCGACCATATGCCGCCCTTGCTTGCGGCATAGGCGACGTGATTGGCAAATCCCGTCATTGCGCTGGAGGTGGTGTTGACGATGCGGCCATAGCCTAGCGCCTTCATGTGTGGCCATACGGCTCGGCAACACCAGATCGAACCCATCAGGTTGATGTCGATATGCCGCTGGATATCGCGTTCGCTTAGCGCATCGAATGGCGTGCCGATTGAAATCCCCGCATTGTTCACAAGGATGTCGACGCGGCCGAACGCCTCTATCGCGGTCCGCACTATCGCCTCGGCCCCTGCAAGCGATGCCACGGATTCGGTACTGGCCACGGCATTGCCTCCAGCGGCGCGGATCTCCTCCACTACTGCTTCGGCGGATGCTGTCCCCGGGTAGTGCCGGGCCTCTGGATCGGAACCGATGTCGTTCACAACGACGTTGGCTCCGCGTGATGCCAGCAGCAACGCGTGTGCTCGGCCCAGGCTGGGGTTGCCGCCAGCTCCCGTGACGATGGCTGTCTGGCCGTCGAAGTGTAATTGATCCATTTCGGTCTACCTGTTTTCCTGCAGATATTCTGCAGCGGGACTTCGCCAGTTAAAGTAATCCAACGTGGGAAGTGTCAGCTTGCGCTGCGGCCCGTCCTGGCTTCCCAAGCGGCGAATGCCGCAGCGGTTCCTTTTTGGCGCTCCCCTTCCAGCCGGTCGATCGCATGGGTAAGATCGCCGTAGGATTCTTGCCGGTTACGATTGGTTCCGGCGAAATGCGGCATAACAAAGCGGGCATACAACTCGTAGCTCTTCTTGGTTTCCTCCCAGTCCGCCCAATTATGCGACTGGAACAGGATTACGCCGAATTCGCCTTGCTTGGTCTGAAGCCGCTCGATCATGGCGATCGCATCGTCGGGCGTGCCGATCACCGCACGACCGGAATTGACCAGCAGGTCGGCTGGATCGCCCATGCCGGTCAGTCCACGCATGCCGGCAGGAGCGACCCGGTCAAAATACTCGCACCAACGTGCCAGCCCATGGGCTACGTCGGCCCGCGCTTTTTCGCGCGTTGATGCGATGTGCATCGGTACCACCAGTCGGAGTTTGCGCGGATCCATGGCGAGCCCGTTCTCGGCGGCAACCTGGTTCGCGATCCTCCAGTTTTCGTCGAGCACATCGAAACCGGCGCTTTCGGTTGCCGCGACACACAGCATGCCGAAGCCATGCTTGCCCGCCAACATGCCGCCCGATGGGGTGACAGCGCTTGCTACTGCGATTTCGGGATGCGGCAGCGAGTAGGGCCTGAGATGGGTGCGCGCCTTGTTGAGAGTGTACCACGCGGTTTTGTGCGTAACCTCTTCGCCCTTAAGCAGCGGCACGATGATCTCGGCTACTTCCTCAAGCATCGGACGCAGTGATTTGATGTCCGCGCCGATCATGTCAGCGTCGGTCGGCAGTAAGCCAGGCCCCATGCCAAACATCACCCGTCCCATCGTCATGTGATCAAGTTGAATAATGCGGTTCGCGACCATCAGTGGATTGTGATAGGGCATCGAGATGACACCGGTGCCCAGCCGGATACGGTGGGTACGTTCGGCAGCGGCGGCGATCATCAGTTCAGGCGAGCCAATGATTTCCCATCCCGTGGAATGATGCTCGCCAAACCAGGCTTCGGCAAAACCCAGCTTTTCTACCCATTCAACGATCTCAAGGTCGCGCCTCAAGCCAATCGTCGGGCTTTCGTTAACGTCATGATACGGCGCTATGAACAGTCCGTGCTCTAGTGGCGACCCTGTCATTTGCTCTCCCAAAGCTTTCCCATAGCGGCACTGGTCGAAGCACCGTTTGGTTGTTGGCCGTCTAGTATCAGTGTTCAGATCGATTCTATAATACGGTCGTTGTAATTGTGAATCGCTGCGCATTATCTGCAGCAGAAGATCCTGGATTGGCCAGTCCAGACGCTGTCAGCCTACGGCCAGGATCGAGCGGGGCCTATCCAAGGTTTTCAGATCTTATGCTTCGCTATTCTCAGCGGAAGCCCTAAGGTTGAGGCGGGCGTATTGCCCGTTGGAGAAGTGCCATGGCCAAAGGCCAGAAGAAGTCGACCCGTGAAGTTCGTAAACCAAAGGCCGAGAAGCCCAAGGCCAACGCTTCGCAGCCGACCCAGAAGACCGGAACAGTCAAGGGACTGGAAAATTTTCGTAACACTTGATGCAGTGCTGCACGCGGGATGGCGCGATGCGCGGCAGGCGTCATCGATCGCTTTGGTGGACTCTCAGGCCGGTGAGCAGGTTGAGAAAAGCCTCGCTGATAACTTGGCTCGATTCCGCCGTTAGGTCGGTGTTGGCCATAGCGAGAGCCGCGTCGTTGAGCGCGGCTTGCAGCATGTTCGCCAGCGCTTCCGTAGGCTGGGTGGCAACCAAACCTTGATCCATAAGCATCCTCAATGCTTCTTGCATACCACTGGCCAGAAATTCGGATTGCAGCGCGCGCCAGTCGGTCCAGCCCAGAACAGTCGGGCCATCGATCAACAGGATACGCTGATATTCCTCGTTAGTGGCAACCAGATGCAGATAGTGCCGAAAGGCACCGGTCACCTGCGGCCACAAATCACCTGATAGCGGAGCGACGGCAGAATTGCTTTGCCCGACCAGTTCAGCTGCCACCGTCCGGAACACCTCGGCAAACAGATCGCGTTTGTCTGAGAAATGGTGATAGAGCGCGCCGCGTGTCACCTCCGCACGGGCGACTAGCTCGGTTGTACCTGTGCTGTGGTATCCGAATTCGGCAAAGAGAGTGCGGGCTGCGCCTACTAGCGCTGCCCGCGTGGCAATCGCTCGCTGGCGCTGGGCTTCCGGCGTTCCGCCGCGGTTCGGCCGGTTAGAGGTAGCTGCTATGCGGCCGGACAAGCGAAAACCCTTTCTGGCTAGATGAAGCGAACGCCTGGATATTCGCCTAGGATGATGCTCTCCATATCGCCATAGCCTGCGTTGCCACCTTCGCGGATACGGACCGGACGGTCGCGGATCTGCCAACGGTAATTCTGCGTGGTCTTCTCCGGGGCGTTCACATCCTCGACCGTTTCACCGTCAAGGAAGTCATCGCCCTTGAAGCTGCCGTGAATCTGGCCCTTCCATTCGCCGTACATGCCCGGCAGCAGGCGAAAGCCCATCTCCGGGTTGATGGCCTCGATTTCGAACACCCGTTCCTCGACCGACTTGCCGTTGCTGGCGAGGATCGCAGTGATGCGGCCGTTCATGGCAGCCTTGTCGGTCTGCCGATAGTCAATCTCGGGATAGAGGTGCAGTATGGGAATCTGCCGTCCGTCACTCTCGTTGATGTAGCCGCTGAAGTAGTCGGGCGGGCCTTTGCCGCCGAAGTCGCGAAAGTAATAGGCCAGATCATAGGATGTGCCATCGGGCCGGTCGATCTTGGATACCAGCCAGTTAAAGTGATAGCCGCCTGTCTTGTCGCCGCCGGTGGCGCCGTGGCTACCCGGAACAAGATCCGTGGGATCGAGGCCTACATGCTCGCGAATGCCCCAGCTACGATCGCGGAACCCAAACCAGTCCTCTGGTCTGACTGGATGGCGTTCGCCTTCGATCTCGATCCAGCCCGAAACCGTACCGGCCTGATGGAAGCGGATCACATCGGAAGCCGTGCGGCCGGCGTGGATCACTACGTCCCGATTTTCGAAAAAGCCCGGCATGGCGCCGTGGAATGTCAGGTCGAAGGACAGCGGCTGGGCCGTGTTTTCGGCGAGAGTCAGGCGGATCGCGTTAAGCGGTTCGACAATTTCATAGCCTAGCGGGCCGACGCACAGTGTTTCTGGTGCAGAGGAAAGTACGCGGCTGGCGCGCACCGTCAGCTGACGGGTGCCGATCTGCACCCCGGCAAAGCCGTCAAGGACATTGCGGTTGGTGTATTTTCCGAGGCCAAAGCTGGCCTGCAGCGAACCGTCCTTGCGCATCAGGGTAAACCAGGCCTTTTCGGTCCAGGCGCGATCCGCGCTGCCCACCGCGGCAAATGTGTTGACGATCTGATGGTTGAACGTCTCGTCAGTGCCGACGAGGGCGGCAATGGTCGGTATCATGAGGCCTGTCCTGTTCAGAAACCGCCGCCGGCCAGCATAGCACGCATGACGGATAGATAGTGTTCTAGATTTTGTTTGAAATATAATAACTTGGGATCGTTACTTCGGCCCGTGTTATACATGTTGGTGCCTTCCGCGATGATCGCGCAGATCTTCGCGATTTGGGCCACCTCGTGCCAGAAGACACCATCAGCGCTGCGACCGGAGACTTTCTCCCACTGGGAGATGGCTTCGGCGCGGCCGATCATTCCCGGCAGTTTCGGCGCACGGGTGGCGTCATGATAGTCGCTGGGGAACAGATAAAGCATATAGCCAAGGTCGGCGAGGGGCTCGCCGTTCAGGCTCATTTCCCAGTCGAGGACGGAACTGATGCGGAAATCCTGCCACATCAGGTTGGACAGTTTGGTGTCGCCATGCACAACTGCGGGCGGCCCGCTCAGTCGGGCAGGGATCTTGAGCAGCCGATCAATCATGTCGACGAGAGCTGGGCAGTTTGCCGTATCGGCAAAGCGTTGCCACATGCGAAGATCATCTTCCGGGCTGACGGGGGCGCCAAGTACGTCCAGCGGCGGCAACTTGGCCAACTCGGCAAAGGCGGAAACCCAGTTGGTGCTCATCTGCTTGCGGACGTCGTCGGCAGCGTCGGTAAACCAGGTCTGCATGGTGATGTCGTTAACGGATTCGCCGGGGACACGGGCCATGACGAAAAATGGGGAGCCGAGCAGTTCCGCGCTTTCTTCCATATGGATGATGGACGGCACGGGCGGGCCGCCGGGCGTCCGGCCCAGCGCTGCATAGATACGCGCCTGCGCAATCACATCATGCCCATCGAGCATGGCGCCCGCAGCGGGGGGCAGGCGCAGGATTAGGTCAGGCCCCTCGATCAGATAGGTATCGTTTGAAAATCCAGTCGTGAGCGGCGCAACCGCCGTGATCTTTGGTCCGCCCGGCAGGACGCTGCGCAGGGCGGCGGTGAGTTGGTCTAGATCACGTAACATGGCTCTCCCCGACACGATCGCGGCCGTGCCTGTCTAAAAAGTCGCGCTTCCATCGGTCCGGCGCTCATGTGGCCAATTACGACATGCAGATTGTATCTTGGTTTGAAATGCACTAGTCAAGAGGCATTAACGGCGAGTCTGTGCGATGTTGCCGGGTTAGAGGAAAAGCCAGGGAGGTTCCGTGATCGTGAGTTCTTCAGACCCGTTGCTGCAGCCATTCGAAACCGCGCGACTGTCGTTCAAGAATCGCATGGTACATGCACCGACGACGATGAACATGTCGGATGACCGCGGCTATGTTACGCGGCAGGGCGTGGGCGCCTATGAGGCGTTGGCGGCGGGCGGATTTAGCGCTGTATGCGTCGGGGCAACCTGCGTGCGCTGGGATGGCCTCATCAATGAACGCATGTTCGGGCTCTATGACGACACATACATTATCAGTCAGCGCGAACTGGTGGAGGTTATCCATAACAACAATGCGCTTGCCGGCATTCAGTTGTTTTATGGCGGGCTGATCGTTGGCGCAGGTGCGAGCCAGCCGCTTGAGCCGGGCAAGGGCTGGATTCCCGGCACGGTCTCATGGGGCCCGTCCGGCAGGTATCCCATCGGCAACCAGCAGCCGGGCGTTGTCTCTACCGAAACCTATCGCGAATTGGTGGAAGCCTATGCTCAGGCCGCCCGCCGATCAAAGGAGGCGGGATATGACTATGTTTCGTTCCACTTCTGCCACGGATCTCTGCCGCATGTGACGCTGTCGCTGTTGGAAAACGCTGGCCGCAATGATGAATACTCCGACCGTTTCCTGTTCTGTGAACAGATCATCCAGCGCACACAGGAACTGTGCGGTAAGGACTATCCGATCATCCCGCGCATGGTTTGCGATGAGAATTTCGTCGGCGGTTACGACCTCGACTATTTCATCGAGCACTATGCACCGCGGCTTCATGCGCTGGGCATTGATGCGATGGATTGCACGTTCGGATCGATGCTCCCGGCGGAAAGCCGTGATCCCGAGGTCTCGTCGGGTGAGATCATCGGTGGCGGATTCTATGTGCCCAACCTTGTCGCGCTGCCCTACATCAAGCGTATGCGGGATGGGCTTAAGGCCCGTGGCATCGACATGCCGCTGATGGGCTCGGCGAACATCAACACTCCCGCGCAGATGCGGACGATGGTGGATGATGGCGCAGCCGATTTCTTCGCCTCTTGCCGCCAGTCGCTCGATGACCCCGATTTTCCGCGCAAGATCGCCGAAGGCCGCGAGGAGGAAATCCGCAAGTCTACCCGCACTGGTGCCTCGCTGCTGGCGGGCAACATCTTCGCCAAGGGCGTTGCTGGCTCGGCACAGAACGCCGCGTTCAGCCGTGACCGCGACTACCGCATTGTCCCGACACTGCGACCAAAGAAGGTCATGGTCGTCGGCGGCGGTTCGGGCGGGATGGAATACGCCATCACCGCCAAGCAGATCGGGCACGACGTCACGATCTTTGAAAAGGACGGCCGCCTTGGCGGCGTCATGGCCTGGGCGGGCAATTATCACACCCTGCCAAACATGGAGCAGATCGCCTATCAGCCTGACTGGCACAAGCTTATGGTGGCTAAGCTGGGCATTGATGTTCGGCTGAATGTCGACGTCACGTGCGAACTGATCCTGGCGGAGAAGCCCGATGTCGTCGTGATCGCCACCGGTGCTGTTCCCGCGCTTCCTGACGTTCCCGGCCTGTCTGCGGCGCTGCGTTCCGGCTTCGCCAGCACCATCGACCGGGTGTTGTCGGAAGGGTTCGATACGGTGCCGGACGGTCCGGTCGTCGTGTGGGGTGCGGGCGAAGGTATCGAGCTTGCGCTTGACCTTGCCCGTGCGGGGCGGAGCGTTCGCCTGCTGGACCCCAATGGCGCGCTGGCGCCTGCTGCCTATATCGGGTCACGCTTGAAAGCCGTCCAGCGCTGGGCAGGGCAGGCGGGACTTTCTGTCGAGAGCGGGCTTAGGCTTGAGGAAGTCGGCATCGACGGCATCTCAGTCCGGCACGCCGATGGTCGGAGCGAAACCGTCTCTTGCAGAGCGCTGGTGATCGCGCCGGGCCGCAAGGCCTGTGATGAGCTGTCTGGCGCGCTCTATGGCACCGGCATCGAAGTTCATGTCGTCGGCGATGCGCGCACGCCGCGCTCATACGGCAACGCCATTCACGAAGCGGCCTATCTGGCGCGGCAGATCTGACGATACTTTGGGGGAGAGACCAATGGACTGGCTGAACGAGGACCAGCGCGCCCTGCGCGACATGGCCGAAACCTTTGCGCGCAAGGAGCTCGAACCGATCGCGAACCAGATCGACCTCGACGAGGAAACTCCCGACGAGCTGGTTCGCAAGGCTGGAGAGCTTGGGCTTTATGGCCTTTATACCTCGCCCGAATACGGCGGATCGGGGGCGGACCTCGTTTCGGTCTGTCTTGTCAGCGAGGAGCTGGCCAAGGCCAGTCCATCGTTTGCCGGCATGCTTACCGTGCAGATGGTGCTATGCCCCAAGACGGTTGAGATCCTCGGCACCGAAGAGCAGAAGCAGCGCATTCTGCCGAAGAATTCCTCGGGCGAGAGGCTGATGGCCTATTCGCAGAGCGAGCCGGGCGGCGCGGCCAATATCGCATCCCATCTCACTAAGGTGTACCCGGACGGGGATGGTTATCGCATCGATGGTGCCAAGCTGTTCTGCACGCAAGGAACAGCAAAGACCTACCTCGTCATGTGCAAGACCAGGGACCGGCAGGGCAGCGAAGGCTATGGCTGCGTCATTGTCGACGCCAACGACGAAGGTTTTCGGGTTGAACCTTACGAGGACAAGCTGGGTTGGCGCGGAACCAATACTGGCCCGATCTCGTTCAACAACGTCTATCTTGAAGAGGATGATATCCTTGGCAACATCCTGACGGGCGGTTTTTCGCACCGTCCGGCAAACCATGCGAACCTGCTGGCTCACGTTGCCACCTCGGTCGGCTGTGCACAGGGCCTGTTTGACAAGACACTGGAGTACGTCAAACAGCGCCGCCTTTACGGAAAGGACATGGCCGAGCTTCAGCCGCTTGGCTATTGGCTGGCCGAAGCCCATGCGAAGATCACAGCCTGTCGCGAATTGCTCTACAGCACAGTGCGGCAGTTTGAGGCGGGCACGATTGCCCCCGAAATGCCGAATGTCTGCAAAGCGTTTATTGGCGAGACGGCGTTCGACGTCTGTGTGAAACTGGTTCAGATGTGGGGCGGCAGCGGCATCATGAATTCCACGGGTGTCAACCGCTACATGCGCGATGCCCGCGCCAAGTGTGTGGCCGAGGGTGCGACCGAAATGCACTATGCGATCATCGCCAATCAGCTGCTGCACGACCAGCCAACGCTGGTTCCCAAGAATATCGTCAAGACGGTAGGCTGAGCCATGGCAAACGGAGCACTGCAGCGCCCTATCTCGACGCTGGACATGATCGAACAGGCCTTGTCACGTGACCTGGACCGGCTTGTGGCGGTCGGCTCGGATGGCGAATGCCTGACCGCTGGAACTTTCGCGCAGGAGATCAGCCGCTACCAGCAGTATCTCGAAAGCCTTGAGCCGCGGCCCCGCCGCGCGGCTGTGCTGGCGAAGAACCGCATCGAAGTGCTCCATGTCTCGAACGCGCTGAATTTTGCCCAAGTGGTCAGCACGGCGCTGCACCCATTGGGGTCCGTTGATGATTACCTCTACGTACTTGAGGATGCGGAGATCGACACCTTGGTGTTCGATGCCGACTATTTTCAGGATATGGCCACCGCTTTGCAGGCGCGCGCGCCTAAGCTGCGGCATCTGCTTGCCTTGGGAGAAACGCGTGTTGGCAAATCGCTGACGGGCGAAGCTGCACGCTTCGCGCCGAAACCGCTCAAGGCCCCGGATTGCGATCCTGAAGCCCTGTTCCGCATAGCTTATTCAGGCGGGACAACGGGCAAACCCAAAGGGATCATGACGAACCATCGAAACGCCACAACTTCGACGCTGATTCAGCTTGTCAGCTGGGAATGGCCGGAGGACGTGCGTCACCTTATCTGCGCTCCGCTCAGCCATTCAGGGGCGGCCGTGCTTACCTCGGTCCTCGTCAAGGGCGGATCGATGTATGTTCTGCCGGGTTTCGATCCGGTTGCCGTCATGGAGTCGATCCAGACGCAGCGGATCACCTCGGTCCTGATGGTTCCCACCATGGTGCTCGCGATGATCGACCACCCGCGTTTCTGTGAGTTCGATTTCTCCAGCCTCGAAGTGATCTTTTACGGCGCTTCGGCCTTTCCGGCGGCGCGTTTGCGGGACGCAATTGGCAAGCTTGGCCCGATATTTTTCCAGTTCTACGGCCAATCGGAAGCGCCGATGTCAGTCACCGTCATGCGCCGTGACGAGCACGATCCCGACGATCTGCAGCGCCTCGCCAGTTGTGGCCGCCCGACGCCGCTGGTGCGCGTGGCGCTGCTCGACGATGACTGCAATGAAGTGCCCGATGGGGATCCGGGCGAGATTTGCGTGCGCGGGCCGCTGCTGATGGGGGGCTATCTGGGTAAGCCAGAGGAAACCGAAAAGGCTTTCGAGGGCGGGTGGCTGCACACAGGCGACGTTGCAATTCGCAATCCGGCCGACGGCTTCCTACGGATTGTCGACCGCAAGAAGGACATGATCGTAACGGGGGGATTCAACGTCTTCGCGCGCGAGGTCGAGGACGTTCTGGTGGAACATCCGCTTGTCCGACAGGCTGCTGTTATTGGCGTTGCGGACGCCAAGTGGGGCGAGGCGGTAAAGGCAATCATTGTCCTTGAACCGGGCGCAGACGTCGCGGTCGAGGAACTGATTGCGCTCGTGCGGGATCGCAAGGGTTCCGTGCAGGCCCCGAAGACCGTCGATTTTATCGATGCCCTGCCACTTTCGGCAGTTGGCAAGCCGGACAAGAAGGCTTTGCGTCAACGCTATGTCGACTAATTGAATGGGCGAGAGTGTGCGCCGGGTTGTTTATCGCCCGGCGGCGGGCTGCGGCAGGAAACCCTTGCGATCAATGTATTCATCGACCCGCGTGATCAATCCACCATCGACCCTGACTATTAGACACACGGCCCAGGTGAGTGGGGTCCCGTCAGGGGGTGTCATCGTGAAGAAGTGGCGCTGCACAAAGCCGCCCGGAATGGGGTCGCGATGCACATCACGGATGCCCCGCGACGCTGAGCCGGCGAAGAGCTGTGTCCAGGATTCCACTGCTTCATCAAGAGGTCGCGCAATGCCGTCAAAGCAATGCCAGAAATGCGCTTGTGGGGCACAGCTTGCGCGCGCGCCCTCTGCGTCTCCCCGCGTGATGGCGTCATATAGCCGGTCGAGGGGATTCCTATCCATGACAACTCCATCGCCCATTAGCGCCGCACGGCTTCCGTCGCCCAGTATTTGTCGCGTAGGGCCTTCTTGTAGAGCTTGCCCGTTGGCAGGCGCGGCAGTTCATTCGTGAAATCGACAGAGCGCGGTGTGAGCTGGCGGCCGAGCCTTTCAAGAACGTAGGCCTTAATTTCATCCGCCAGCGCCTCGTCCGGCTCTATGCCGGGGGCGGGTTCGATCACGGCCTTCACTTCCTCGCCCAGTTCTTCGTGCGGCACGCCGATCACCGCGACGTCAGCAACCTTGGGATGGAGGGCCAGCGCATCCTCGATCTGCTGCGGGTAGATGTTCACTCCGCCTGAGATAATCATGAAAGCCTTGCGATCGGTAAGGTAGAGGTAGCCGTCCTTGTCCAGGTAGCCGACGTCCCCTACCGTCATCCATTCGGCGTGCTGAGGGTGCGATGCGCCAACCGTTTTGCCCTCGTCCTTGTGATAGGTGAAGCGCACGCCTGTCTGCATTTCACCATAGATCAGGCCGGCTTCATCCGGCGGCAGTTCGCGGCCGTCCTCGTCGCAAATGTGGAATGGCTGACCCTGCGAACGGCCAACAGAGCCCGGGTGCTCAAGCCATTCCTGGCTGGTGATGCGCGAGAAGCCCGCCATTTCAGTAGAGGAATAGAATTCCTCGATAACCGGGCCCCACCATGCGATCATCTGGCGCTTGACCTCGATCGGGCAGGGCGCGGCGGCGTGGATGGCGCAGCGGAGGCTGGAGAGGTCATAGCGCGCACGGGCGTCTGGATCGAGCTTGAGCATGCGGACAAACATGGTTGGCACCAACAGGCTGTGCGTCACGCGATGACGCTCGATCAGATCCAGTGCCAGTGCCGCGTCGAACTTGTCCATGACCACGACAGTCCCGCCCGCCTGCAGGACGGCGCACGTGTATCCCGCGGGAGCCGAGTGGTAGAGCGGGGCAGGGGACAGATAGACCGTAGAGCTATCCATGCCATACATGGCGGCAGTAGATGCCATTCCGGGATTGCCGCCCTTGGTTGAAATGCCTGCGAGTGGGCGCTTGATCCCCTTCGGCCTGCCGGTAGTGCCGGAAGAATAAAGCATGAAGGTTCCCAACTGCTCGTCGGCAAGTTGCTCTGCTGGATAGCGGCTGATGGCTGCGTCGAAATCCTCAAAGCCGGGAAGCGGACCGCCGACAGAAAGCTTTGTTGGAATGCGGGGTGACATGCGGCCGAGTTCTTCGGACTGTTCGAGTTCCGCCGAGGCGATCAGCACCTCTGCATCGCAGTCATCGACGATATACGCGGCCTCCTTGGCCGGGAGGTAGCGGTTGATTGGTGTGACGTAGAGGCCGGAGCGCATGCAGGCGAGGATCACGTCGAAGAAGGTCAGGTGGTTCTCAAGAAATAGGGCGACATGGTCGCCGGGCCGGAGCCCTTTGGCGTGGAGAAACTGGGCAAGGCGATTTGACCTGTCCTCAAGTTCCCGGAAGGTCCGAACCTCTCCAGTTGCTGGACGGATGGCGGCGGGCTTGTCGGGCTGGGTCTGAGGGAAGGATCCAAGGTACAAGGCAACTCTCCGTCCGCGTCCGGCTCGTTGGGCTCCGCCGATTCAGCGGGGTGGATGCATCGCGTGTGAAGCATCCGTCAATCAGTGCAGGTGTATCATCGTGCGGGCGCTTCAATGCAACAAGTATTATGCATTGCAATAATGCCTGATTGCTGCAGGATCGCAACGGTATACCAAGTGAACAGTGAACTCGCACATTTCGGAAGCAGCATCATGGTCAGCCCGCAGGAATTCCAGAAACTCACTGACGAAATGGCGATCCGTACCGTGCTTGACGAGTATTGCCTGCGGCTGGAGATCGATGATTTCGAGGACTGGCTGGACATCTTCACTGACGACACGGTGTACGAAGTGTACCGCAAGGTGCTGAACGGCAGGGACGAAGTGCGCGCATTGCTGTCGATGGCGCCCGAAGGCATCCATCTGGGCGGTCCGGCGCGGGTCACGCTTGATGGCGACAGTGCAGAGACGGTCCAGAACTACCTGTTCATCGGATCCGACGATGGCGCCTGGAACATGGGCTGGTATTTCCGCACATTGGTACGCACGGTGGACGGCTGGAAGATTTCGCACACCAAAGTCAAAATGCAGAAGATCGGCACGGGAAAGCCGTCACTGCTGGGGGCGTCCAAGCTGGTCTGACTGTTTAGTGGCCCAGTAAAGGCCATAGGGTGAGGCCGAGACCCGCAAGGCTGACGAGGAAAACCAGCGTGCGGGCCACCGGCACGCCCAGGGCGTAGAGCGGCAGATAGACTACACGGGCAGCAAGCCATATCCAGCCACCCATTCCTGTCCATTCGCTGGATCGCCCGGCAACGATTACGCCGAAAAGCGCGACGATGGCGATCGGGAACGTTTCCTGAAAATTCGCCTGCGCTCGTGCAAGCCGGCCAGCGATCGGATCAAGTGGCGGTAATTTCTCGTCGCGCGCGCCGGTGTTCCAATTGGCGCCGTACTGCTTCGTCTTGGCGTAGCCCGCTGCGAAGATGTGGATGAGAAGCAGGAGCGCTCCAAGCGTCAGGATGAGAATTTCGGTGTGCATGCACAGTGATCCTTTTTTGTTCAGGTCTGGCGGCAGCTTTCCATGCTCGCACGGGCCATGCTGGCGAGGGTTGGGAAGGACTTTGCGCGCTGGGCAGCCTGGGCGCTGGCAGCGGTGCCGCGCAGCACGCGGCCCTTGATGCCGTGGAAGATCGCCGCCAGCCGGAACAGGTTGAACGCAACGGTGAATTCGAACGCTGGAATAGCGTCGCGGCCCGTACGACGGCAATAGGCGGCAATGTATTCGGCCTCGGACGGAATTCCCAGTGCCTGCAAATCCGCACCTTTCAGTCCGGCGACGATATCGGGCGATATCCGGTACATCATGGCATGATAGGCGAAGTCGGCCAGCGGGTGCCCCAGCGTGGAAAGCTCCCAGTCCAGCACGGCCAGGATGCGCGGCTCGGTTGGGTGGAATATCATGTTGTCACAGCGAAAATCACCGTGAACCATGCTGGTTTCGTCGCCGGGAGGGATGTTGTCTGGGAGCCATTCCACCAGCGCATCCATGTCTGCGTTGCGTCCGGCCAATTCATCGGCCTGATATTGTCGGGTCCAGCGGGCGATTTGGCGGGCGAAATAGTTGCCTGGCTTGCCATAGCTGCCAAGGCCGATGGTCTCTGGATCGAAGCTGTGAAGCTGGGCAATAGCGGCGTTCATCGCGTCGAAATAGGCGGACCGCTCATCGCGGGGCACGCCGGGGAAGGTGGCGTCCCAGAAGATACGGCCCTCGACCATGTCCATTACATAGAACCATGTGCCGATCACCGCATCATCGGTGCAAACCCCGTGCACATGTGCTACCGGAAAGCCCGCTTCGCCTAGCCGGGATAGTGCCGTTGCCTCACGGTCCACGGCATGGGCGCCAGGCAGCAGTTCGCCCGGCGGCTTACGACGCAGGACGTATGCGCGGCCCGGCGTGACCAGCCTGTAGGTTGGGTTGGACTGGCCGCCCCGGAATTGCTCAACCGTTAGCGGTCCGGCAAAACCGTCGACATTGTTCGCCATCCAGCGCGCCAGTGCAGCCTCGTCAAAGCGATAGCCCTCGCGCACGGGGGTCGTGCCTGAATTGGCAGCAGTGACGTCTTCATTGCCGCTCATATCTGGGCCTGCTTCCAGTCGCGCCGGATTTTTTTGGCGAGGCTCCATTTGTGTACCTCGGTCGGGCCGTCATAGATGCGGAAAGCGCGAACTTCGCGAAACACCTGCTCGACGATAGTGCGGTCAGTTACACCTGTTCCGCCCATCACCTGCACGCATCGATCAGCGATCCGCATCAGTGCCTCGGACACGGCGACCTTGGCCATCGAGCTTTCGACTGTACCCAGAGAGCCGGAATCGAGCACGGATGCGCACCAGTCGATCATCAGTTCGCACTGTTTCAGTTCGATCATATTCTCGGCCAGCATGAAGCCGACGCCTTCGTGGTCGATCAGCACCTTGCCGAACGCCTCTCGCCTGTTGGCATACTCCGTGGCGATCTCCTGCGCACGCAGGCAGCATCCGAGCCAGCGCATGCAGTGCGAGAGGCGGGCAGGCGATAACCGCACCTGCGCATATTTGAAGCCTTCGCCTGCCTCGCCCAGCATCTGGCTGGCGGGCACGCGCAGGTTCTCTATCCGCAGCGTAGCGTGGCCACCGGGCATCGAATTGTCGATGGTATTGGGGATGTACTCGAAGATGATCGCCGGGTCGGGCAGATCAATCAGGAACATGCAGGCACCCTGTTCGGCCTTCGCCATGACGATGCCGACTTTCGCGCCTTGCGCCCCGGTGATGAAGGTCTTGCGTCCGTCGATTACCCAATGGTCGCCGTCCTGTCGGCAGGTGGTTTTCATCATCAATGGATCTGAACCCGCGCCGCCCCAATCGGCGGGTTCGGTCATGAAAAATGCCGATCGGGCGTGACCTTCGATCAGCGGCTTAAGGAAACGCCGCTGCATTTCCGGGCTGCCGACTTTGCCCAGCAGGTACATGTTGCCCTCATCCGGCGCATTGGTGTTGCAGGCCAGCGGACCCAGCGGCGACAGGCCCGATCGAATGAGTACAACTGCCGTTTCGCGTTGGGTTAGGTGACTGCCGTCGGGCAGGATGTGCGGGGAAAGAACATCGGCCGCGCGCGCCTTGTCCTTCAGTTCAATGACCAGTTCGTCGGTCGGCGCGCCATGATGGTCGCGGCGCGGGTCCTGCTCATAGGGGATGACGACGTTGCGGACGAACTCCTCGACCTTTTCGGCAATTGCCGTTGCGCGTTGGGAAACATTCATAGGGATTGTCCATCGTCGATTGTGATGACCGATCCGTTCATCGATCCTGATGCATCAGAACACAGATGCACAACGATTTCATCCAGCGATTCAATGGGCTGCAGGCGTTTCCGGGGAAACTTGGCGATCTGCGCCTTTCCTCCATCGCTGGAGAACCACTCTTCCGCCATTTCGGTGAGGATGAAACCGGGCTGGATGGTGTTGACGTTCACGCCCTGCCGCACCCATTCACTGGCCAGGTTTCGCCCAATTCGAGCGACCGCGGCTTTGCTCCCGCAATACATCACTTCGCCCTTTACCTGCGTTTCTGCGCCGATTGAGCCGACGAGGACGATGCGACCCTTGCCAGTGTTGCGGCTGCCCGCAGCGATCAATCGCTTCGCGCCTTCACGTGCGGTGAGGAATACGCCCAGTACATTGGTGTCGAGTACTTCGCGCAGGGCCTCTACTGACACTTCGGTCGAGCGGGCGGGGCGCGACACACCGGCATTGGCTATGATCGTATCGACAGTGCCGAAACGCGCCTCAGCCGCGTCATAGGCGGCCACAACGGAACTCTCGTCGACAACGTTCATATCGACCGCGAGGGCTTCAGTTCCTTTGGCGGCAAGTTCGTCTGCCAACGCGGTAAGCCGGTCCTTGCGCCGTGCGCCAAGCACGACGCGCGCGCCCTCATTGGCCACTAGCCGGGCAAAATGTGCGCCAAGGCCTGATGAGGCCCCCGTTATCAGGCAAATCCGGCCGGCGAGTCTTTGCATCCTGATCCCATATGATTGCTGTTTGGCGTGCAATGACATTCAAGTGTTGCATTTGCAATGGCCCGCGCTGCAGCGTCGTTGTTCAGCAAGGCTGCCAGATGCTTCCGTCCCGACGATATGAAACGATTGCCATTGCCCCATTGCATTTCACGGGCAATCACATCGGAAGCTGCTGTGGGAGAGGGTAAAGCCATGCGTATTGATTCATCTGTTTCGGCAGTCGTTACCGGCGGGGCCTCTGGCCTTGGATTCGCGACGGCAAGGGCGCTGTCCGATGCTGGGGTTAAAGTCGCCATCTTCGACCTGAATGCCGATGTAGGTGAAAAGGTGGCGGCGGAAATCGGTGCAACCTTCTGCCAGGCCGATGTGCTGGTCGATGCAAGTCTTGACGCTGCCTTCGACAAGGCGCGTTCGGCGAACGGACAGGAACGCATCCTGATTTCCTGCGCGGGTGGTGGCAATGCGCTGACCACGCTTCGCAAGGATCGCGAGAGCGGGAAGATGATAATGTTCCCGACCGCTGAATTCGCGCGGGTCCTGAACCTCAATGCCGTCGGCACATTTGCCACCATCACCCGGTTTGCAGCAGGTGCAGCTATGTTGGACCTTGTCGATGGCGAACGAGGCGCGATCGTCTGTACGGCATCTGTGGCCGCGCAGGATGGCCAGATGGGGCAGGCTGCCTATGCCGCGGGCAAGGCGGCGATTATCGGCATGACCCTGCCAATCGCCCGCGACCTGTCGCGCTTCGGCATCCGGGTTAACACCATTCTTCCTGGCATTTTCAGTACGCCGCTGATGAATCGGGCACCGCAGGAGTTGAAGGACAGGCTCAATGCGATGACCGCGTATCCAAATCGCTTTGGCGAGCCCCATGAATACGCCAGCCTCGCGCTGGAGCTTTGCCGTAACACCTACATGAACGCGCAGGCGATTCGCCTTGATGCCGGTGTCCGCTTCGCTGCAAAATAAGGAGCGGGACGATGATTGAACTTGTTCCGCTGTTCACGGCAACGTTCGGCGTTTCGGCCGCGCTTTCAATAGGGGACGGGCCTGCCGGTACGCGCCTGATTGGAGAGATTGGCTCTGCCGTTGTCGAGGGGAAGCGCGTGCGCGCAACCATGGCTGGTGTTGCTGCGGCCGATTGGATGGTGCGGACCGGCCCCATCGCGTTGATCGACGTGCGCCTGACGTTGAAGACCGATGACGGGGCGTTGATTTACATGACCTATGGCGGGAGGCTCGACCTCTCCAGCCCGCCGGGAGAGATGTACGCCTATGTCGCGCCAACCTTTGAGAGGGCGACGAACGCTATGCCTGGCTCAACCGCATACAGGCGGTAGGCAAGGGATTGTTCGTTACAGCGACCGATGGTGGACGGCTGGAATATGAGTTTTTCGAGGTTCGCTGACGGCCTATGCCGCAAGGCTTGTCCGAAGCATCGCAAGGCTCGCTTCGCGCAGCGGTTCGAAGTCGACTGAGGGGTCGACCAACAGTTGCATCGACAGGCCAAACATCAGGCAGCCGATCATCAGCGCAGCAGCGTGCGGGTCCAATTCGGCCCTAATGGTTTCCTCAGACTGTCCCTTCGCCACCCAGCGATGCAGTTGCTGTTCCACCTTCGCGTGGGTGACGGCAAAGGCAGAGCGCATGTCGCTTGCTTCAGCCACCGACGAGGACAGCAGCATGAAATAGGCGCGCGCTTCATTGCGTCGCGCCATGTCTTTCAGGTTGAGTTCCATATAGCGCATCACCGCGTCCAGGCCCGGAAGTTCGTCAAATCCCTGTTCGCGCGCCATCGCTTCCTGCCGCTCGTGCAAGTGAAGCAACACCGCTTCGATCAGCCGCGCCTTCGAACCGAAGCGTATGCTGGCGAGGCCGCGGCTGAACCCTCCGGTCTTGCCCAGCGCCTCGAACGTTACGCCGCCGACACCAGCGGATGCGATTACATCCACTGCCGCTTTCAGCAGAGCTGCCTCGGACTGGTTCCGTCGTTCAGTTTGGGTCTTGCGCGTTTGCGAAGCCACGAGGCCTCCATTTACTTGTTGGGCAACAAACAAAGTGATGCTAGCCAATTTTAAAGACAAGAATCAAGATGGAGGATGCTGTGACGATTTCGCCTGAGTTAGCAGCCAAGATCGTCGATCCGAAAGCCTATGCCGACGGTACTGTCTATGAAGCCTATAGGTGGCTGAGAGCGAATGACCCGCTGGGGCGGATCGAGGCTGCGGGGTATGACCCATTTCGCGCCGTGACCCGCCATGCTGACATTATGGAGATCAGCCGCCAGAATGAACTGTTTCACAATGGCCCCCAGGCTGTGCTCAACACGCAGGTCGGCATTCGCAAGTCGCTGGAGTTTACTGGCGGAAAGCCTCTGGTGCTCTCGTTGGTGCAGATGGACCCGCCGATGCACGGCAAGTATCGTGCGCTGACTAGCGCATGGTTCCAGCCGGGCAATCTCAAGAAGCTGGAATGGCGCATCCGCGAATTGGCAAAGGCGGCGGTTGATCGCATGTTCGACAGCGGGGGGCGTTGCGACTTCGTGAATGAAATCGCGCTGCATTATCCGCTGCTGGTCATCATGGAGATACTTGGCCTGCCCGAAACGGACGAGCCGCTGATGCTCAAGCTAACACAGGAGATGTTTGGCGCCACCGATCCCGAGCTAAACGAACGTGGCAATAGCTCGCTGGCGATCAAGGATGAATCGCAGCAGCTAGACATGACCTCGTTGATGGAAATGATGTCCTATTTCAATGCGCTGACGGAAAAACGCCGGGCCAATCCAACCGATGACCTCGCCTCTGTGATTGCCAACGCCCGCATTGATGGCGAACCGCTCGATCCGATGTCCACCATGGGCTACTACATCATCACTGCCACGGCAGGGCACGACACAACCTCGTCTTCCACCGGTGGCGCGCTCTGGGCGTTGGCCGAAAATCCCGCCGAGTTCGCCATGCTCAAGGCCAATCCCGGGCTCATCCCGTCGATGATCGACGAGGCGATCCGCTGGACTACGCCGGTCAAGCATTTCATGCGCCGCGCCGAGCGTGAATGCGAAGTAGCCGGGCAAAAGCTCCACAAGGATGAGTGGTTGATGCTCTGCTATGCCTCAGGCAACCGGGACGAGGCAGTTTTTGACGACCCGAACAACTTCATCATCGACCGCAAGCCCAACCGGCATATAGCCTTTGGTTATGGCGGGCACCTCTGCCTTGGGCAGTGGCTCGCCAAGATGGAGATGCGCATACTGTTCGAAGAGCTCATTCCGCGACTGCAATCGGTAGAGTTGGATGGCGAACCGGCGATGAGCCAGGCGGTCTTCGTCAACGGGCCGAAGCGTCTGCCGATCCGTTTCACGATGACATGACGGTTGGGACGGGCAATGCTGAACCGGCTTGACGACTACCCGATCCACCAGACGGCCGAGCCGATTGCCCATCCGGCAACGACTGACCGCAATTGTTATGATCGCTCGTGGTTCAACGGCTTTTCTGTCGATGGCGAATGGTATTTCGGCATCGCCATGGGGCTTTACCCGCATCGCGGGATCATGGACTGCGCGTTCAGCGTGGTTCGCAAGGGCGGGTTGCAGCACAGCTTTTTCGCCTCACGCCGCGCGCCGCGCGAACGTACCGACATGAGCATCGGGCCGTTCCGTATCGAGCTTCCTGAACCGATGCGCCGCACCCGTGTGGTATTGGAAGACAATGATAGCGGCCTGTCCTGTGATCTGACTTTCTCCGCGCGCACATCTGCGATCCAGGAGAGCCGCCAGACCTTGTGGAGTGGAGCGCGCAAGACGATGGACGCAACGCGCTTCGACCTTTTCGGGCGTTGGAGTGGCACCATCCGCACGCCTGAGGGTGAGATCATCGTCTCTGAGGATAGATGCCTGGGCATCAAGGACCGCTCATGGGGCGTGCGGCGGCTAGGCGAGCCCGAAAAAGGTGGTGCGCCGCCGCTTGCCATGGGCGGGGCATTCTTCCTTTGGGCACCACTGTTCTGGAGCGATCACATTACGCAGGCGATCCTCTATGACGATCTCCACGGCAAGCCGCTGATCCGCGAAGGGATTGTCGCGCCACTCTATGACACGCAGCCGGAAGGCCCGGATGTAGAAGACGGCCGTGACCGCCGGCTTGCCACCTGCCGTCATCGCATCGCCTATCACCCGGGCACCCGTCTTGCTGCGAGCGCTGAGATCGACCTTGTTAACCATGACGACAGCGTGCGGACCATACGTTTTGAACCGCTGTTGACGTTCCAGATGAAGGGTATCGGCTATGGCCACCCGGAATGGGGCCACGGCTATTGGAAGGGTGAACTGGCGACTGGGCATGAAAGCTTCGACCCTTCGGCGCTCGACATGCTGCAGGTGCCAAACTTCCACACCCAGCAGGTAGTGCGCGCGCGTGATGGCAGCCGGGTTGGGCTGGGTGTGTTGGAACAGGTAGTGCTGGGGCCTTACGCACCCGCCGGCTTCACTGGCATGGCGGATGGTGCGACATGATGGAAACGTCGATGACTCTGGAGGAAAAGGCTGACCTGAACGCGGAATGGCTGCAGGCGTGGACTGATAAGGACATCGCGAAGATCGCCGCGATGTATTCCGAGGACTGCAGCTTTATGGACGCCGCGACGGCGGCGGGTTTGAAGGGGCGCGCTGCCCTGATTGCCTATCTCGAGAAGCTGTTCCCGGCCATGCCGGAATGGAGCTATTCGGCCGACGAGATCTGGACGATCCCCGGTGGCTTCTGTGCGCGGTGGTTTTGTGACATCGCCGGTGGCCGGCGGCTTCGTGGATTTGACTTCGTTCAACTGCGCGGGCGCGAGATTGCCCGCAATGAGGTTTATACGCACACCCTCTGATCACAGGGGCGTTAGGTTCGGGCAGGGTTGCATGCTGTGCAGGCGGCGGCCGTCAGGCGATGTAGTGCTCGCCAGACGCTCGCACGGTAATGTCGCTGATTGATACGCCCCAAGGCTGGTTGACTACATGGACTATGGCCTCGGCGATGTGATCAGGGGTGAGAAAGGCGCAGCCAACAGCGTCTGGATCGGCAAGGCTGCCCGGATCGTCGGATTTGAACTTGCCGAAATCCTCGTAAAACGTCGCAACATTATGACCGACAAGGCCAGCGCCTGCTGCAGGATTGACCACTGTGTCCATCAGTCCGGTCGCCATGATGCCGGTTGGCTTGATGACCGTGACCTTGATCTTGCCCCGAGCTTCCTGGCGCAGTGCGTGGGAGAAATAGTCGACCGCCGCCTTGGTCGCGCCATAGACTGCCGCGCCAGCCGTTGGACGGTTGCCGTAGATCGAGGAGAGGTTGACGATATGGCCTCGCCCTTGCGCCATCATCTGGTCGTAAACCGCGACAGAGCCATGCATCACACCCCGGAAGTTGATGTCGATGCAGCGTTCCCAAGCGGGAAGGGCGCTTTTATGATCGGCGATGAAGGCCAGGGGCATGATCCCCGCATTGTTCACCATAACGTCGATGGCGCCGAAGGCGCCAATCGCGGCAGAGGCAACGCGGTGCATATCCTCCATGCTGGTGACGTCGGCGGTCACCGCGTGCGCCTCACCTCCCGCAGCGCAAATGGCAGCCGCGACTTCCTCGACGGCGCTGGCATTGATGTCGGCAAGAGTAAGCTTCGCGCCCTGCGCAGCCAGCCTTTCTGCCGTCAGCCGGCCAAAGCCGCTCGCGCCGCCGGTGATCACCACTGACTTGCCCGCAATGTTATCTGACATATTCCTGCCCCTTGCCCGTTGCGGGTCTATTTCTTCGGCGCGCTTGCCATGTGCGGCAGGTTCGAGGTGTCCATACCATAGCCGAACAGACGGAAGTTCTGTTGGTGACAAAGGTGGTGCAGTGAGAAGGCCTGATCGATGGCGTTCATCTGACCCTGGATGTCGAGCGTCTTGTTAACCGCTTCCTTGGCCAGCTTCAGCGCGAAGGCGGGCTTTCCGGCGATCTTCTGCGCCATGGTGAGGGCGAACCCCTCAAGGTCGGCCAGCGGCACGACGTGGTTCACCATGCCAAGGCGGTGCGCCTCTTCGGCGTTCCATGCGTCTGCAGTGAAGAGGAACTCCTTGGCCTTACGCGCGCCCAGTTCCCACGGATGGGCGAGCCATTCGACCCCAGAAACACCGAAATCCACGACGGGATCAGAGAACTGCGCGTTGTCGGCCGCAATGATGAGGTCACAGACCCAGGCATAGATCAGTGCGCCGGCGATGCACTTGCCCTGCACGGCGCAGATCGTCGGTTTGGAGCAGTTGCGAATGCGCCGCGCGCTTTCAAGGTAACCTTCCTTCTCGGAGGCGTACCAGCCGTGCGCGCCGGGTTCCAGAAAACCGCTCCACGTGGAGACACCCGGGCTGCTGTCCTGCATCGCTTGTTGGTAGTCTTCACACGTGTCGGCAATGTCGTGGCCAGCCGAAAAGTTGCGACCATCGGCCGCTAGAATGATCACCTTGACACTGTCGTCGCGCGTTGCGCGATCGAAGGCCTCGTTGATGGCGAAGATCAGTGCCGGGTTTAGCGAATTGTGTTTTTCAGAACGGGCAAGGACGACGCGGGCAACACCGGGCACGGGGGTTTCATAGCGAACAAGAGCTTCTGTCATTTATCTGCCTTGGATGAAGGATATCAGGCGTTGAGCTTGGGCCGTTCTGCAGTTTTCCAGTTTTCCCGGTGCTCGGCGACGCTTTCTGCTGCTTTGTCCCAGAAGGCCGTCCCCTTTGCCATGTTGATGAAGTTGAAGCGGCCGCGGTTCCGGATTTCCAGCAACTCAACTCCTTCGGGCCCGGGTTTGTATGCATAGGGGACACCCGCCGGGATGAAGAAGCTGTCCCGCTCGGCCAGAACTTCAGTGCCAAGCCTGATCTCTCCCGCGATTATGTAATAGAGGCAGTCCACGTCATGGCTGTGAAGCGGTAGCGGATAGCCCGGCTTGAACCAGACATGCGTCAGGCTGAAGCCGGGAATGTCGCACAGCACCTTGACCTCGTCGCCCTCCATGAAACCGGCGGCGACTACCTTGTCCATGCCTTCACGCTGGGCCGGGGTGAAGGGCTCCACCGTCATGCACTTGGCCTCCATCAGGCCGGACGCGTCCTTATGCCGGAAGATCTGCATTTTCGACGTGTCCTGCGCTTCGTCTGCCACGGCCTTATCCTTTTCTGAAATTACGTCCTTTTCCTTCGAAGAAGAGTGTCTCGTCAGAATCCGATATCCAGAATGGGGGCGTTGTAACCGCTATTCACAATGGTTTGCGCTTTGCGCAGTGTCTCTGCGTCCAAGTCGGCGAGATAACCGTCTATCAGGCGCTGGTAATTGCTGATCATGCCTTCCTGTTCATGCGAGAGGCGCATATTCTGGAAGCCACCGGCGTGGAGGCCAAGTTGTTGGCGTGGCAGGTTGGAGTAATCCTGCATCGGGATTTCCGGGAACTGATCGGAATCATACGGCAACATGGTTGGCGCCTTGGGTGTGTCAAAGCGCTCCCCATCAGGGCGCAAAACCAACGACCATATCTCGAAGAGGCAGGTCTCCGGCGTTAGAGGGCGGATGCGGTAGGCAGACATCGCGCCAAAGCTGGGCAAGAGGAAGAAGTGCGGGAACATGAATTCCACGTCGTGGAATGGATGACTCTGGTTTACTGCGGGAATGTCGAACATTGGCGCACCGCGCTCCAAGCCGTCCGTAGTGATATCCTGCTGCGCCTTGGCGAAAAATGCACCCAGCGCTGCCATCGTGTCGTCAGGTACGTCCATGTCGCGCAACCGTTCAAGAACCGTTACCTCGGTTTCATGGACCATGCCGGCCATGCCGCTGGAAAGACGCGCGTAAAAGTCGATCATGCTGCTGACCATCTGCTTGGAATCGAGCTGGCGACCAGCAACCGTTTGGTCGGCATCCATGCCGTAGGCGCTGACGGGCATCAGATCGAACAACTGCGGATGCGTGCGCATGACGTGGTATCCTTCCATGAAGGCTTCCATCGCGAGCTTCCAGTTGGTGGGCAGGATGGTGCCGTACCACCAGTCCATCTTCAACTTGTCTACATGGCGGGCGTTTAGCGTTTCGACAACCGGGCCCAAGGAGTCGAGAAGCGAAGGTGCGTTGTCGTCAAAGTTGATGAACGCGCAGCCCGCCCAGAATTCAACGCGCACCGCGGGCAAATCGATCTCGGCGTGGCTCAGAAGTTCCTCGTTGAAGATCTGTTTGCCGAAAACGAATGTGTTTTTGCCTTCCGGACTCCAGCGCCAGCCGTGAAAGGGGCAAATGAAGCCGGTCTTTGCGCAGTTTCCGGGTTCGGTCACGAGTTTCACGCCGCGATGGCGGCACGCGTTATGGAACGCCTTAACCCCATTTTTGGTGTTCACCACGATCACCGACTTGTCGAGAATCTGGTACTCTACGAAGTCGCCTACGGTCGGGATTTCTTCAAGCCGACAGGCCAGTTGCCAGACATGCGGCCAAAGCTTTTCGCGCTCCATTTCAAAGAACTGGGGGTCGTAATAGCGCTGTGCCGGGATCAGTTCCGGGTTGGCGACCCTGAAGGGAACCTGATCGAGTGCCGTGATGCCAATCATATCCTGCCTCTTTTGCGCCTGCTGAATCGGGGTGGCAGGCGGGTTGTTGTTTAGGTATGCAATGCAACGATACTTGTGAATTGTTTATTGAAAATCGCCCATGTGGTGTCTGGCGATGGACGGAATTCAACGCCAGCGATCGAAAGATTCGCCAACGGTGCTTCAGCGATCGGACGATGCGACGACATGGCCGGCGGCCTGGATCATGCCCACCTTGCTCAGCGAGTCGGTCATCGGCATCGCGTCGGACCCCGATGCTGCCTTCAGCGTGTCGATGATCGGTTCGGGGTGCTCGCCTTCCAGATCATAAAGGGTAAGTGTGGTGTATTGCGGCGCATCAAGATTATAGGCCCGTTGAAAATCCAGCCTGATCAGCTTGCCGCTTACGACGCCTGGCATGCGCAGAACGTCGGGCATGTGCTGTTCCTCGTACCAGCGGATGAATTCATCTTCCCGCCCGGGCGCGGCCTGCGACAACACAGCGTAATGAAAGCGCGCCATTAGATCCTCTCCATCAATTGGGTTTACCTTTCCGGCTGGTCGATGCCCAGCGCGGCGGGCGATGCATCGTTGCGACGATGATGCAATGACTCTAATTCGTTGCACAGAAGCGCGTGCTTGCGCGCTGGGCACGGCGGCCGCAGGATAAATCGAAGCATGGGAGAGTGTAATGGACGCTCGCAAGCGATGGTCGGTCCGTCCAGAGGGCTCCAACTGGGGTGATCTTGGCGCGGATGATCAGATTGGACGGTTGAATCTCGTCACGCCCGAACGTCGTCGCAACGCCGCTGCCGAAGTGCGTGAAGGCTTGGCATTCTGCCTGTCGTTGCCGCTCGATTGCCCGCGCAGCCCACTTAATCCGCGGCGTTTCGCGCCGCAATTGGGATTTTCCACGCGCGGTGAAAAACCTGTGATGAACTAGCGACGGATAATTGCAACAGGCGACGTTTATTTCACTCTTTGATTGCTCGAAATTCGTACCCTGGCTGATTGTGGGCAGGGTGTAGGAGGGCCGCCAGGATAATCACCCAATGAGCTAGCCGGAATGTCAGGAAATATTTTCCGGTGCGATCTAGATGGAACGCGAACTCTTCCTAAAAAAGTAGGTAGTATTGCGCATTTCGCATCACTACTTATTGCATACTTTATCATTAGAGAACCCGCATCTCGAGTTCGGGACGGATGGCGCTTCTCGCCGACAGTTCGGCATAAGGAGACCGGCAATGTGCACTGGACTCACCTTCACCAACAAGGGTCATTATTTCGGCCGTAATCTGGATTATGAGCGATCGTACAATGAGACTGTCGCCATAACTCCCCGAAACTATCCAATCACATTGCGCAAACTGCCGCCTATTCACACCCATCACGCGATTATCGGCATGGCAACAGTAGCGGATGACTTCCCGCTCTATTATGACGGGACCAACGAGAAGGGCCTCAGCATGGCCGGGCTCGCCTTTGCGGGAAACGCCGTCTTCCTGCCCGAGGATTCCAGAAAGCAGAACGTCACTTCGTTCGAGTTCGTCCTGTGGGTCCTCGCCCAGTTCGAAACGGTGGATCAGGTCAAGGAAGCCCTGCGTTCGGTCAATCTCGTGGACACGGCGTTCAGCGAAGGATTGCCGCCGTCCCCGCTGCACTGGATCATCGCGGATCGGTCCTCTTCCATCACGGTCGAGCCGATGCACGACGGCCTGAAGGTCTACGACAACCCGGTAGGGGTGCTGACAAACAACCCCACCTTCGACATTCAACTCTTCAACCTCAACAACTTCATGCACTTGTCGTCCAAGGCGCCGGCCAACAACTTTTCCCATGCCATCAAGTTCGACGTCTATAGCCGGGGCATGGGCGCGCTGGGTCTGCCCGGAGACCTGTCTTCCTCATCGCGCTTCGTGCGGGCGGTCTTCACCAAGATGAACTCCATAGCTGATGAAACCGAGTCTGCATCGATCAGCCAGTTCTTCAAGATCCTGGGAGCGGTCGCGCAGCAACGCGGGTGCGCGAATGTCGGAGACGACAAGTACGAGATCACCATCTACTCGTCGTGCTGCAACGTCGACAAAGGCATCTATTACTACACCACGTACGAGAACAGTCAGATCACCGCGGTGGACATGCATAAACACGACCTGGACGGCTCAGCGCTGGGCAGCTTTCCCCTGATCACAGGTCAGCAGATACGGATGCAGAACTGAGGACGACCCGATCATCACGCCTTGCGACCTGACGTGCGGCACGCTCTTCCAGAAAGCGCCGTCGCGGGAATGATTTTACCCGCGCAGTGCAACGGATAGCGGCGAGTGATGGGCGGCACCGAGGCTCTCCAGCAGCAGTCGCTTCATTAGTTGCTGCTCTTCCGCCCTCGTCATCTGCCCCGCGCGGGGTGGTTTGCGCTGCGTCGATCCACACTGCCCGAGCAAACGGCACACCCGCCGCTCGGAGACAGCCATTATTCCCGTGCTGTGATCGACACAGCGCGGACGCCGCCATCAGCTTGTCGAGCGTCAGGTCCGACGCCGCCTGCCGCAACCGGGTATTCTACTCTGTTCGGTGCGCGCCAATCCGGCGGCAGGCATCCGCCGCCGTCCCGCCCTGTGCCAGCACGACCTCCGCGTCACGCAGCTTGCCGATGATCTCCTCGGGCTTGTGCGTGCGAGCCATTCCATTCCTCCTGCGTGGTCCAAACCACAATAATCGATGGACCACTCAGAAGGGGGAAGATCACCGCTGGGCTTTGCCGATACGGCAACCTACGTATCATCTCTGAGGCAGCGATTTCAGATAGGCGGCGACAGCGCGGTACGCTGGCAGCGAAGTCGGGTCGTTCAAGGCGTTCGACGCGGTCGGCATCGACGCGAACCGGATCAGCACCATATCCGCATCCCAATCGACATAAACCGTCTGGCCATACACGCCGCGCGCCGCGATGATCTTACGATCGCTGGGATACACCCACCAAAGCCCGGAGTAGGCCCCGCCGGCCAGCGCCGGATATGCCGTACCGAACTTCTTCGGATCGCCGCCCGTGCGGATCGCCTCTACAGCCGCCGCGGGAAACAGCCGCTCGCCGTTGATCACGCCTTTGTTCAACATGAGGAGCCCGATCCGGCCCATGTCGCGCATTCCTGCGCTCAATCCCCCGCCGGCGAACGGCGTGCCGATGGCGTCGACCGTCATATAGGCGTCCTGCTCAGCCCCCATGCGCCGCCACAGTCGATCCGACGCAAGGTTCGCAACCGATTTGCCGCTGACGCGCGAGATGATCCAGCCGACCATGTCTGCATTGGGCGTCTTGTAGTGGAAGGCCTCGCCATTCTTCCCTTCCGGGCCGATCTGCTCCAGCGCCTCGAAATAGCCGTTCGGTCCCTTGTAGTCGGCGGGCTTCGGCAGAGGGCTGGCGGCAGCCGCATATTTCCACACGCCTGCATTGGGGTCGGTATAATCCTCCGAATAGTCCAGCCCGGTCGTCATGTTCATCACCTCGCGCACCGTCGCGGTGCCGAACGCGCTCTTGGCCACTTCCGGGACGTAGCGGGTTACCAGGGCATTCGGATCGAGCTTCCCTTCCGCGATCAGGATCTCCGCCAGCAGTCCGGTCAGGGACTTGGTCATCGACATGGCGGCATGTTTGCCGTCCGGCTCCAGGCAGCCGGAATACCACTCATAGATCACCCGTCCCTTGTGCATGATCAACATGCCGTCGGTGTAATTGACGCCAAGCGATTGCTCCCATGTGAGCGGATTGTTTGAATTGAGCGGCGTGAACGTCAGCGCGTTGATCGTCCGCATGCTTTGTGCAAGCTCAGCCGGCGGCAGATAGCTGAGCGGGACGGCGTTCTTTAGGCCCCGGTTTATTTCCACCGTCGGCAGCAGCTGGCGGATGTGGCAAACCGACCAGCGGAGCTTGGGGAAGCTGAAATAATCCGATTCAGGCTGCATGATGAGCTTGTCTTTGGGGGGCGGAAAGCCTTGCATCCAGCCCATCACCCGGGGGTCCGACGCCTCCGCCGATAGCGGCTTTGTCGGTGTGGCGCCCACTGCAGATGGAGTCTCCTGCTGCTGAGCGGCCACGCCGGTGACGAGCATCGATGCGAGAGTGAAGGCGGCGAGGGGACGCGATGCCCTAATAATTGACCACGACATTGACGAATGCTCCTGTCCAAGTCGGTGCGTTCCCCGGGAACGCCTCCTCTATGCCGCTACCCGGAAAGGAAGCGCTTATCCCTGCAGTCAGGAATACATGCTGGTTGAAGATGTGGTTGTATTCGAGGAACAGATCATCGGAAAGATGGTGGTTCGTCACCCCGGTGATCACGTTGAACCCGCTGGGGGGGGTTCGAACCGCGCGGGTTGCCTGACCGAACTGGATCGGACTGGCCAGTTGGTCCGCCATGATATGTGCATAGCGGAGGCTAAGGGCGTCCTTGGCCGACGGTTGTACTGCAAGCGCAAGCTCAAGCGCTTTAACATTGGAATTGATGAACAACATCGACGACTTCGAACCGGTCGCCCAAGCCCCGGGCGATCCTTCGTAATAGAGAGGGTCAAAACGCTCGAGCCGCGCTGTGGTCGGATCGTCGCCCGAGAAGATCTTGTAAGTGGCGGTTAGCGAAGGCTTCCACCCCGTTTCGGAGAATATGTAGCCGATCTGGGCACGCCCGCCCCACGCCGACATGTCGATGCGATTGTTCCATTCATATGCGATTTCTCCGGTGACAAACACCTTGCGGAGCGGGCCGCTCTCGGGACTGGCGCGAAAATAGAAGTCGGCCGCGTTCGTCTTGTCGCGGCCGTCAGGAATGATCGTTGGCGGTCCCAGCCCCCCCAGTGCAGTGCGGATGTAGGGTGAATGGGAACGCAGGACATGGACGTAGGTGAAACCGACGTAGCTCCCGGACTTGGCGTCGGCCCTTATGTCGAACCCCGCCAGTTGGTTGTCACCATCGTTGGAGTGCAGTTCTCTGGGCTCGATGAAGTAACCGGTGAATGCGACCGGTCCGAAGGTCAGGCGCCCGATCGCCGCCTGTTTCCAGGCCTTGCGCGGCCCGAATTTCAGCGCGCCGCGCTCGAACCCGCTGGCGCCACCGTTTGCGATAAGCATGCCGGTGCCAAGCTCCAGCTCTCGCGGACCGACCGAAAGGTCGTAATTGGTGGAGAGGTCGGTGCTGCGGAGGCCGAGATACCCTTCCTCCAGCGTGATAGCGCCCCCATCGCGTGCATCAAACGCATCGGTGCCGAAGGTCTTTGATCCCACGCCGGAGAGCCGTCCGTAAAGGACATGACCGCTTTTAAAGCGGCGGTCGAAAGAGAGCCCGGGCTTAACATACGTTTCCAGCCAGGTTTCATCGGAATTGTAATCGACATTCGGGGAGTAAGCCGACGCGAAGTTCCAGAACAGGTCATGTTCGCTGACTAGGTTGAGTCCGCCTTGAAAGCTCCAGCGAAGGGTGAGGCCATTCTGGTCGTAAATCGTGGTGACATCCCGCTGGGTACCGGATGACGATGGCGCCGACAGTTGCGCATCGCTTGCTGCCGATGGTCCGCTTTCGGGCAGGCTTTGCCTTTGGGAGCGGGGCGCCGTGCTATTCGACCTATCAGCTCCGCTTTGCTGGGCCGGGGCGGTCTGGCGTGGCGCCTGTTCGCGCACTTCTTGGACAATAAGCGGGGGGGCGGGCATGTCGAACATGATCGTTCTCCATCGAGCACTTCCGGTGTGGTGCCCGCATCGACAACGGTCGCCTTAGGCTGCCAGACTAATCCTACCTCGAATCTGTAGGAATAGGAAGATCACTGACCGCGCCTATGCGGTGGGGTTCCGGGTGTCCGGTCGGCGGAGACGCCAGGAGGCTATCTGAAGTGTCACGCTTTTTTTAATTAATTGAGTGCGGAAGAGTGCCTACGTTCTCGACCGCGAGCAACGGCCGGCCGTTGATCCCCTTGAGCGGCACCAGTGGCCCAACCTTGCGGTCTAGGCCGTCTTGGTCGCCACCAGCGCGGTTTCCATACGGCGCTCTGCGTCCTGCTGGAGGGTGCGCAGGGCGGCGTTCCACTCGCGACCTGCGGAAGCACAAATAAGCTTGTATTGCGGAGCTTTCAATCGCCTGAGGTGAACTTAGGCGGACAGGTAGTGGTGCCCGGGGACGGAATCGAACCGCCGACACCATGATTTT